>NHCFR00700__coassemble_1142_pt1 | contig 26626 bp, 27 predicted proteins | sample NHCFR00700__metabat2_high_PE_007 | metagenome-assembled genome bin NHCFR00700 | reverse complement strand
ACACCCCCCGCTGCTCTGTCGCACAAGTTCTCAACGAGGTTTTTTGACAGTCTGAGGCGCCGCTGAAGCGACGCCTCTCCTTGAAGCACCATCTTTATTACATGTCTCATTTTATGCTTTTATACAAGCCGGAATAATTTAATTTACAGCAAGCACAACTACGCTCTTATTCTTCCGCAGATTTCTCAGGATTTTCCGAAGGAGCTTCTTCCGACTGTTCAGCAACAGGTTCCGCCGGTGCAGCGTCAAATTCCGCTTCCGACGCGTCATTCACGTCCACCACGTCCTGCTCCATAACCACGCGCTCGGCCTTCAGCTCGTCGAGATAGTCGCGCATATCGGCAATGGTCTGCTTGGATTCATCGATCCGTTTGCACCAGGGCAGGTATTCGGCCTCATCCTGCTCTTCACCCAGGACATAGTCCCGATAGTAGAGCTTGCCCAGCTCCAGCTGTGCCTTCTTGATCTTGTCTTCCTCGGCGTAGATCGAGAGGTTCGCCTTGGCGATTTCGGCCAGCTTCTTTGTCTTTTTCGCAGCGTACTGCGCTGCCTCCGTGGCCTTTTCGTAGAGCGAATCGAAACTTTCTTTGATTGCCATGGTATGACCCCCTTTGGCTATTGATAAAGCTATTATATCACAAGCGTGGTTGAAAACTCAATTCTTTTTTGGCTCGGCCTCGTCCTGGGCAATGCGATTGACATAAAGTTTCTCCGGCTGGGGCTTTCGCACCACGCGGACATAGACCAGCACCGCAATGGCGGCAACGCAGGAGAGCACGGCCAGCAGCTGGCTCACGCGGATTCCGGTGTTAAAGAGGTAGAGGCTATCGGTGCGCAGCCCTTCAATCCAGGCTCTGCCCAGACCGTACCAGGCCAGATACAGCAAAAATACCTCGCCGTCAAACTTGCGGCGCTTGGAGTAAAAGTGCAGCGCCACAAAGCCCACCAGGTTCCACACCGACTCATAGAGGAAGGTGGGCTGGTAGTAAGTCACATTGCCGGCGGCATCGGCAATGCCCATTTTAAAGAAGCCGTCGGTAATGGCGCCGTGGGCTTCCCGGTTCATGAAGTTGCCCCACCGGCCGATCATCTGGCCGATGAGCAGTCCCAGGCTGCCCACATCCAGGAGCGGACCTATGGGTAGCTTTTTCACCCGGCAGAAGATTGCCACGCCGATGACCGCACCGATGACGCCGCCATAGATGGCCAGGCCGCCCTCCCAGACATAGAGGATGGCGATGGGATTGTCTCGGTATAGATCCCAGTAAAAGATACAGTAGTAGAGCCGGGCGCAGACAATGGCCAGAGGCACGGCCACAAAGAGCATGTCGAGGATGTTGTCCTCGGTGAGGCCGAAAGACGGCGCACGGCGCATGGCATAGATTACCGCCAGGAGAAAGCCAGCGGCGATGATGATGCCGTACCAGTAGATGTCCTTGCCCAGCACGTTAAATGCCACGCGGCTGGGATTGACGGAGATCCCCAGGTTGGGGAATGTGATGGCTCCCATGATTCTATCTCCTTACCACGATATAATCAGTGTTCGCCCAGGGGGCGAATGATGGATAAGCTGCTGCGCTCCTCCTGCACCGTGCGGCGGAGGAACGCCTCCACCTGGGGCAGAGTGACCTCCCGGAAAATTTCCGGGAAGGAGAAGTATGAAACGCCCTCAAAGTGATACGCGCACATTCGATAGCAGATGCTTTCAAAGCTGTCAAGCCCGCGGATTCTCTGCCCCAGCGCCGAGCGCTTGAGCTGGGCGAAGAGCGCCTCCGAAACACCCTCCCCGGCAAGGCGCTTCGCCTCCTCCAGAATGGCTTCATAGACCGCCTCGGGGTCGCTGCTGTCGCCGCTGGCGGTGAGGAGACTCATGCCTTTTACGCCCTCATAGCCGCAGGAAAAGTCGGAATCAATGAGGTTTTCCTGGTAAAGCCTCGTATAGAGGGGCGAGGATTCGCCCATGAGGCACTCCGCCGCCAGCTCGCCGATGACCTCCTGGAGCATGGAATCCCGGCCGAACGCCGCGGGCTCAGTCTTAAAGCCCAGAGCAAAGGTGGGCATGGAGACCTCCATGGCCATCTCTACTTTCTGTTTGAGGGGCGTCATGGCCTCGGGCGCGCCGTAGTCCCGCCGGACTTCCCCGCCGCTTCGCGCCGGCGTCATGGAATCGGCCAGGCGGAAGATGGCTTCGGGATCCACGTCGCCCACCACGCAGAGCATCTCGTGGTCAGGGACATAAAAGGTGTTATAGCAGTCGTAGAGCGTCTTGTCGGTGATGGCGCCGATGCTCTCCACCGTGCCGGCAATGGCGTTGCGGACGGGGTGCTGGGCAAAGGCGGCGGCAAAGAGCGCCTCATAGACCCGGGAATCGGCGCTGTCTTCGTACATGCGGATCTCCTGGGCGATGATTCCCCTCTCTTTTTCCACGCTCTCCGGGGTAAAATACGGCGTATTGACGAAATCCAGGAGGATTTTCAAATTTTCCTCCACGTGCTCGGTGCACTCCACATAATAGGCCGTGATGTCATAGCTGGTGAAGGCGTTGGGGGTTCCGCCGTAGCGGGAAAAGTCCTGCATGGCGCTGCCGGAGGGCATGTCGAACATCTTGTGCTCCAGGTAGTGCGCCACCCCCTGGGGCGTAACCATTTTTACGTCGTCTTTCCAAAAAGTCGTGTCCATGGAGCCGTAGTCCACGGCCAGAAATCCATAAATCTTGGCAAAGCCGGGCTTGGGCACCACGCGAACCAAGAGGCCGCTGGCCGTGCGCCCTTCATAGACCTGCTCGCCCAGGTTGGGATATGCCGTCTTGTTCATCCCTGCACCCCCTTGAGGAAGTAGACCGTGTCCAGTGTGAGCGTTTGGGCGGCCTCCACCACGTCTGAACGCTGCACTGCGGCAAGCTGCCCGGCCAGGTCCTCCATGGAGCCCGTGCGCCCGGCCACAGCCTGGCCAACGGCATAGTCGTCCAGCCGTCCGGGACTGTCGCATCCAGTGCGAAGGCCGGAGAGAAGATAACGCCGGGCAGATTCCAGCTCTTCGTCGGTGATTTCTCCGCGCTTGCACGCCTCCAGCTGGCCGAGGATGCCGTCCAGCGCCACCTGGTACTGGTCAAACTCAATGCCGGAGCCCACCACCATGACGCCCTTGAACTTGTCCACGGAGGAGTTGGCGTAATAGCAAAGGGACTGCTCCTCGCGGATCTTGAGGAAGAGCTTGCTGGTCATCCCAGCTCCGTAGACAGCGTTGAGAAGCATCATAGCCGGATACCGGGGATCATCGGCGGTGATGTCGGTGCGAAGTCCCAGGGCGAGCTTTCCCTGGGTCACGTCCATTTCCTCCTGGATATACTGCACCGGCCGCGTGGGACAAAGCACCTTCGTGGCAGGCACCGCCGGACGCTCCCCGTCGGGAAGTCTCAGAAGAAACAGGGAAAGAGCTTCGCACACGGCCTCCTTCGGCTGCTGCCCCAGGTAGAAAATCTCCACCGGAGAAAAGGCCAGCAGCTGATCCCAGCGCGCTTTGAGGGAGTGGCCATTCACCTGATCCAGGGTGGCCGCCTCGCCCAGCCGGGGCACCGCGTAGGCCTCGCCCCGGCACATGTGCGATAAAAGCCGGTGGATGGCGTAGGCGCGCTTCTCGTTGACCCGGGCGGCGATGGTATTCAAGAGGTTTTGCCGCTCGCTGGAGACAAACTCCGAGACAAAGCTGCCATTCTCCTCCAGCGGCGAAAACAGAAGTGATCGGACAAAGTCCATCATCTCGAAAAACAGCTTCTCTCCGCCGCTATACCGGTCTTCCAGGAAGTCCGCATAGAGGCCGACCAGCTGTGCCTCGCCTTTTTTTCGAACCAATGTGCCCACGGTGGCGCCATAGAGCGTATCCAGCCGCCGGGAGATGGCCTGAATATCGGGATACCCCTCGCAGCCCCGGAGCAGCACCGTGGGAATCAGGGCATTGGGGGCGGCGGTGTCTGCGGCAAGGGGCATGAGCAGGTTGAAGCTGAAACAGCCCGTTTTAAACCGGTCGGAGTGGACATAGTTGAGCCAGACCCCCGGCTGGAGCATCATACGTTCCGTTGTCATAGCAACATTCCTTTCTAGAACCTTCATTATACAACAAGAAGTGAGAATTGTAAAATAATACTCTTGTGATTTTGCCCTGATTCATGTAAACTATTGTGTAGACTATCCCTGCCCTTGGGGCGGGGCTTTATCAGGAGGCAGCAATGCAGTGGCTGGAATTGTGCATTCAAACCTGCTCCGCCGGGATTGAGCTGGTTGGCGAACGGCTGACCGTGCTGGGTTACGACAGCTTTATTGTGGACGATCAGGCGGAGTTTGAAACTTTTTTGGAGCAAAATAAGCAATATTGGGACTATGTGGACCAGGGACTCCAGGAAAAAATGGAAGGTCTTTCGCAGATCCGCCTCTATCTGGAGGATAACGCCCAGGCCATGGAGACTGTGCGCCACCTCCAGGACGAGCTTCAATTGCTCCGCCGGCAGAACCCCGGCAAGGATCTTGGCACCCTGGAAATTCGAATCTCCAACCTCCAGGACGAGGACTGGGAGAACAACTGGAAGCAGTACTATCAGCCCATCCCCATCGGTAAGCGCCTTGTGGTTGTTCCCCAGTGGCTGGATCCCAACCAGGATCCCGACCGCCTGCCCATCCGGCTGGATCCCGGCATGATCTTCGGCACCGGCGCCCATGCCTCCACGCAGATGTGCATGATGGCGCTGGAGGAGAACATCCACGGCGGAGAGACCGTGCTGGATCTGGGCAGCGGCAGCGGCATCCTCTCCATCACGGCGCTGGTGCTGGGCGCCGCCTCCGCCATCGGCGTGGACATCGACCCCAAGGCCGAGGACATCGCCCGGGAGAACGCAGCCTTCAACGGCATCGGTACCGACCGCTTCACCGCCGTCACCGGTGACGTCATCGCCGATCAGGCCATGATGGAGCGCTTGGCCGGTCAATACGACATTGTGCTAGCCAATATCGTGGCTGATGTGATTATCCCGCTTTCCTCCATTGTCCCGCGGTTTTTAAAGCCGGAGGGCGTGTTCATTTGCTCCGGCATCCTGGATCGGCGGCTGGAAGATGTGCGCCAGGCGCTGCACGCGGCAGGACTTTGGGAAGTGTCCGTGCGCACCTTGGAGGATTGGTGCCAGATCACCTGCAAAATCCGGCAGGGAGGCTGAAGCGTTGCGTATCTTTTCCTATCGAAATAAGCTCCTGTTGCGCAGGATTCTAGTGATCCTCGCGGTGGTGGCCGCGGTGATCCTGGTCTTTTGCGTGGTGCGCTTTATCTATCTCCAGCGGTATCTGGTCTTCTCCAGCGGCACGGTCTATTTTGACTACGACCAGGAGCTCACCTACGAGAATCTGGAACAGCCTCAGCTCGACGTCTCGGACTTTCCCATTGAAATGGTGGATCCCGAGGAGTCTGTCTCCGTGGGCGGCAGCGATCAGGAGCTGAAGACCCTTTCGGGCTATTACATCACCACCGCCATGATGCAGGACATGACCGCGGTCAATCAGGCGCTGGAGGAAGTGGAATCCTTGAGCGCCTTACTCCTAGACATGAAGAGCATCTACGGCAATTTCTACTTCGCCTCTCCCCTGGCCGGCGCCAACACTGCCAGCGCCGACCTCTCCGCCATCGCCACACTGATTGAAACCCTGGATCGCGAAGGCCGCACCTACCTCATTGCCAGAGTGCCCGCCTTTTCCGACTCCAACTTCGCCCTGGCCAATCAGTCCTGCGGCCTGCCCCTCTCCTCCGGCGCACTTTGGATGGATTCCAACGGCTGCTATTGGCTCAACCCCGCAGATTCCGATGTGCAGGACTATCTGGTTTCCATCGCCCAGGCGCTTTCAGAGTTGGGCTTCGACGAGGTGGTCTTCGACGGGTTCTATTTCCCCGACAGCCAGAACATCGTTTTCGAAGGGAACAAGCAGGCAGCCGTTGCCGCGGCCGCCCAGGCTATTCGCGAAAAGCTGGAAGGCACCCCCATCCGCGTGAGTTTCGGCAGCAGCGATACCAACGTGGCAGCCAGCGCCGACCGCGTGTACCTCGCCAGCGAGTCCGGCGCAGAGGTGGCGGGCATCGTGGAGCAGCTCTCTTCCTCCCTCGAAAATCCCGCCGCCCAGGTGGTCTTCTGCACCGCCTCCCGAGACACCCGTTATGAAGGCTACGGCATCCTTCGTCCCCTCCTGGAAAGCGATTCAGAATCATAAGAGAAATCCCCTCAGCACAATTTTGTACTGAGGGGATTTCCCTATTTTCGGCGGGGACAATGACCGGCGCACTGGCTGCAGTCGCCGCAGCAGCCACTGGGATGGCGGCGAATATACCGCACCGCGGCAAAGACCGCTGCGACGATCACCAAGAGGACAAGAATTGTGGCGAGGTTCATGGCTCAAAGCCCCAGCAGAAGGCCGACGGTATGTACCAGCAGCGCGGCAAACCAGGCAATGACACACTGCCCCACCACAACGCCTGCCGCCCACCTGCCGCCGAGCTCCCGGCGAATGGCGGAGATGGCTGCGATGCAGGGTGTATAGAGCAGGATGAAGGCCAAAAGGCTGGCCGCGGTGAGCGGGCTGAGAAATGCCGCCAGGGCGGATCCGGAACCCACCAGCACCGTAAGGGTGGCTACCACGCTCTCCTTGGCCATGAAGCCGGTGATGAGGGACGTGGAGATCTGCCAGGTGCCAAAGCCCAGCGGCTGGAACACCGGCGAGATGAGACCGGCTAGGCTGGCCAGGATACTTCCCTGGGAATCGCTGACCACATTAAGCTTGAGGTCAAAGGTCTGGAGGAACCAGATGACAATGGTGGCCAGGAAAATCACTGTGAAGGCACGGGTGAGGAAGTCCTTGGCCTTGTCCCACAGAAGCTGCTCCACGTTGCGAAGGCCGGGCAGGCGGTAGTTGGGAAGCTCCATGACAAATGGCACCGGCTCGCCTCGGAAGAGGGTGCCGCGCAGCAGCAGCGCGAAGAGAATTCCGAAAAGGATGCCAGAGAAATAGAGAATTACCATCACCAGGGCGCTGTGCTCCGGGAAGAAGGCGGCAGAGAAGAAGCCGTAGATGGGCACCTTGGCTGAGCAGCTCATAAAGGGCGTGAGCAAAATGGTTATTTTCCGGTCGCGGTCAGAGGGCAGCGTTCTGGTGGCCATAACGCCGGGCACCGTGCAGCCGAAGCCGATGAGCATGGGTACAATGCTCCGACCCGAGAGACCGATTTTTCTCAGGAGCTTATCCATCACGAAGGCCACCCGCGCCATATAGCCACTGTCCTCCAGAATGGAGAGGAAGAAGAACAGCGTGACAATGACCGGCAGGAAGCTCAAAACACTTCCCACGCCGGCAAAGATACCGTCAATGACCAGGGAGTGCACCACCGGGTTGATGCCGTAGGCCGTCAGCCCCTGATCCACCAGCGCTGTGAGCGCCTGAATACCCATGTCCAGCAAATCCGAGAGGAATGCGCCGATGACGCTGAAGGTAAGATAGAATACCAGTGCCATAATCCCGATGAAGGCGGGAATGGCCGTAAACTTTCCGGTGAGAATGCGATCCACCCGCTGGCTTCTGGCGTGTCCCTTGCTCTCCCGTGGCTTGACCACCGTCTCCCGGCAGACGGATTCGATAAAGCCAAAGCGCATATCTGCGATGGCCGCCGCGCGATCCATGCCGCGCTCCTCCTCCATCTGCTGGATGATGTGCTCCAGCATCTCCTGCTCGTTCTGGTCGAGGTTGAGCTTCTCAAGAATCATATGGTCGCCCTCAGCCAGCTTGCTTGCCGCAAAGCGAAGGGGGATCTGCGCGCGTCTGGCGTGATCGTCGATGAGGTGCATGATGCCGTGGAGACAGCGGTGCACGGCGCCGTTGTGATCCTGCGGGTCACAAAAGTCCGCCCGGCCGGGGCGCTCCTGATACTTGGCCACATGGATGGCGTGCTCCACCAGCTCTTCAATGCCCTCGTTCTTGAAGGCGGAAATGGGGATGACCGGAATGCCCAGCATCTGCTCCATCTCGTTGACACGGATGGCACCGCCGTTTTCCCGCACCTCGTCCATCATATTGAGCGCCAGAACCATGGGAATGTTCAGCTCCATGAGCTGCATGGTGAGGTAGAGATTGCGCTCAATGTTGGTGGCGTCCACAATGTTGATGATGCCCCGCGGCTTTTCATCCAGCAAAAACGCCCGGGTCACCAGCTCTTCGCTGGTGTAGGGCGACATGGAGTAAATGCCCGGCAGGTCGGTGACCAGGGTGTTCTCCTGGCCGCGGATGGCGCCGTCCTTGCGGTCAACAGTGACGCCGGGGAAGTTACCCACGTGTTGATTGGAGCCGGTGAGCTGGTTGAAAAGCGTGGTCTTGCCGCAGTTCTGATTACCTGCCAGGGCAAAGGTGAGCAGCGTGTGATCGGGCAGGGGCTGCTCATCCGCCTTGGTGTGATAGATGCCGCTCTGTCCCAGGCCGGGGTGCTTGGCGGAAGAGCGGCGGGGATTCTGCTGCTCCTCCTCCGGCGCTGCCTGGTGGACATCCTCCACATCAATTTTGGCCGCGTCGTCTAGGCGCAGCGTGAGCTCATAGCCGTGAATCCGCAGCTCCATGGGGTCGCCCATGGGCGCAAGCTTCATGAGCGTCACCTCAGCGCCCGGAATGACGCCCATATCCAAAAAATGCTGGCGCAGCGCACCCTCGCCGCCGACCGTGACAACGCGGGCGCTCTGACCAGGGATCAGTTCTTTTAGAGTCATAGCATGTTTCCTCCCTTGTTATTGAAACAGCATAGACACTGGGATTGTGCGTGTATGCTTTGAATCAATACTAGAGTAAGCATCTTTCCCCGGATTGTCAAGGTTTCTATCGGTCTTATTTTGAAAAAATCTTTCCAGTCAAGCGCGATTTTTTCTTGCATGTTTACTGGCAAATGCGTATAATTTTCGTGTTTGAAAGAAGGTGCTGTGATGAAAAAGGCCAATCCTCTGGTCTCATTTCTCCGGCGTGAGCCGGTGTTCTCCATTGCGTTCGTCTGCGCGGTGATTTCCGCCTTTTGGGTCAAGCCCTCGGCGGCCTACCTCTCGTACATCGACCTGAGAGTACTTTGCCTCCTCTTCTGCCTCATGGCAGTGGTGGCAGGGCTCCAGGAGGCAGGCGTATTCCTGGTGCTGGCGCAAAAGCTCCTCTCCGGCGAGCTGCCGGTCAGGCGCATTGCGCTGATTCTGATGATCCTGCCGTTTTTCTCCTCCATGCTGGTGACCAACGACGTGGCGCTCATCACCTTTGTGCCCTTTGCCATGCTGGTGCTGGAAATGGTGGATCGCCGCAATCTCATCATCCCGGTGGTGTGCCTGCAGACCATCGCCGCCAACCTCGGCAGCATGGCAACCCCCGTGGGCAATCCTCAAAACCTCTTCCTCTATGCCAAGTTCCAGCTCTCCATGGGAGAATTCCTGGCGCTGCTTTTGCCCATTGTGGCGGTGAGCTTCGTGGTGCTGGCGGCGGCCAGACTTTATTTCGGCGGCAAAGGCCATATCCGCGTGACCTTCCCCCAACGCGTTACCATCACCAGCGTCAAACGGCTAAGTGTGTATCTTTTGCTCTTTGTGCTGTGCCTTTTGTCGGTAAGCCGGGTGCTACACTATGGGATTCTCACCGCCATCGTCATCGTAGCGCTGCTGCTGGTGAAGCCGGCACTGCTGCGGCAGGTGGACTACATGCTCCTTTGCACCTTCGTGTGCTTCTTCGTCTTCAGCGGCAACCTGGGGGAAATCCCCGCCGTGAAGGATTTCCTCACTTCCATCATGGCCAAGAGCCCGCTGTTCTGCTCCGCCGCCGCCAGCCAGGTCATCAGCAACGTCCCGGCCGCCGTGCTCCTCTCCGGGATGACGGAGAATTGGAAGGGACTTCTCGCCGGCGTCAACGTGGGCGGCCTCGGCACGCCGGTGGCTTCCCTGGCAAGCCTCATCTCCCTGAAGTTCTACCTGCGGCGGGAGGACGCCCAGACCGGCAAATACATCCTCTGGTTTACCCTGGCCAACGTGGTAGGACTCGTGATTCTATTGACCTTATCCGCCTTCCTGGTGGGCTGATTTGAAAGGAGAACCCAACATGGGAATTCTGGATGCTGTAGATTATGTGGTTGTGGAAATGGACGGCGACTACGGGATGCTCCGGCGGCTGGACTGCCCCCAGGAGCCCCTCAAGCCTGTCGCCCGGGCGCTGCTGCCAGATGGAGCCACCGAGGGTACCAAACTCCGGTATCAAATGATGGAATATGAGATTCTTACAACCTGATCGCTTGCACCCGCCGGGATATCCACCCGGCGGATTTTTTTGCGCAAGGCTTGACAAATCGTTCTAGATGTTATATCATAGCAGCAGTTAGATAAAGCTAACTACTTTCTGGACATTTAGTTAGTGCCTCTAATCTATTTGCAAACGGCGGATAGTCCCCATGAATGGAATTGAGGTGCCGGAGGTGCAAGCATATGAAAGATCTTATTATTATTGCCATCATTCTTCTTCTGGCTGGCGCCGCAGCATGGTATCTCTACCGCGCCAAGAAAAAGGGGCAAAAATGCATTGGCTGTCCCTATGGTAGTTCCTGCTGCCAAAAGCACTGCGGCAGCTGCACCACCAAACAATCAATTTCCTAATCCTCCCTTCCCAATCCCGTCTGCCTTTTGGCAGGCGGGATCTTTTTATGAGACGAAAAGCAGCAGGCAGAGTTATCTGCCTGCTGCGGCGGGTCGATCAGAGATCGACCCCTACAAAAGTTCAGCCCAGCGCCACATCCAGCGCCATCATAATGGTAAAGCCCAGGGCAAAGAACAATACGCCCAGATTGGAGTGCTCCCCTTCAGACATCTCCGGGATCAGCTCCTCCACCACCACATAGATCATGGCGCCGGCCGCAAAGCTCAGGGCATAGGGCAGCGCCGGTACCACGAAGCCAGCCAGGAGGATGGTAAGAAGTGCCCCGATGGGCTCCACCACACCGGAGAGGACGCCATAGAGGAAGGACTTTGCCCGGGAATTGCCCTCTGCCCGGAGGGGCATGGAGATAATGGCGCCCTCGGGAAAGTTCTGAATGGCAATGCCCAAAGAGAGCGCCAGAGCGCCCGCTATGGTGATGTTTCCCTCTCCCGTGAGCCAGCCGGCATAGACTACGCCCACGGCCATGCCCTCGGGCAGGTTGTGGAGCGCCACCGCCAGGGTGAGCATGGTGGAACGTCCCAGGCCGCAGGACACGCCCTCGGCACAGTCACAGCCCTGGTGGAGGTGGGGAATAAGATTGTCCAGCAGCAGCAGGAACAAAATGCCCACCCAGAAGCCGATGAAGGCGGGCACAAACGCCCATTTTCCCATGTCTGCCGCCTGATCCATGGCGGGAATCAATAAGCTCCAAATGGAAGCCGCCACCATCACACCAGCGGCAAATCCCGTAAGCGCACGCTGCACCGCCCGGCGAAGGCCGCCGCGCATGAAGAAGACACACCCGGCGCCCAGGGTCGTCCCCAGGAAGGGAATCAGAAGTCCCTTCCAGACATCGAAATTCATAGGTTATCCTCCTAGATTGAGATACCGGCGGAAGGCATTGCCGGCGGATTGCGCAAGGCTCTCCTCGTCCACATGGAGCAGCCGTCCGTTCTTGACCACGATGTTTCCAGCCACCACCGTGTAGTCCACGGCGTTTTTGATTCCCACCGTGGCAGGCAGCGCTGCCGCATCCTCCAGGCAGCCGGTCAGCTCCAGCCGCCGGGAATCCACCAGGAAGAAGTCCCCCGCCTTGCCCACGGAAATCTCCCCCAGGTCATCCCGCCCCAGGATGGCGGCGCTGCCCCGGGTGGCCAGGCGCAGGAAGTCCGCGCCGGTGGGCGCCGTGGTGCTATTCTGGAGGCGGTGGAGAAGATACCCCACCCGCAGCTCTTCCAGAAGGTTAGAGCCGTCGTTGCTGGCAGAGCCGTCCACGGCAAGCCCCACCGGCACGCCCAGCTCCAGCATTCTGGGAATCTGGGCAACGCCGGAGGAGAGCTTCATGTTGCTGATGGGACAGTGGGCAACGCCGGTTTTGGTGGCTGCGAGTACCTTGAGCTCGTCGTCGTTGAAGTGAATGCCGTGGGCATACCAGACGTCAGAGCCCACCCAGCCCAGCTCCTCCATGTAGGCAAGGGGACGAATGCCGCGGGTCTCCAGGAGATACCGCTCCTCATCCTTGGTCTCGGCCAAATGGGTGTGGAGCCGCACCCCCAGCTGGCGCGCTAACATGGCGCTCTGGCGCAAAAGCTCCTCGCTGACGCTGAAGGGCGAGCAGGGCGCCAGGGCGACGCGGTGCATGGAATAGGGCTTGGGATCGTGGAATTTTTTTACGGCCTTCTCGGATTCCTTCAAAATCACGTCGATGGGCTGTACCACCGAGTCCGGCGGAAGGCCGCCGTCCTTGACGCTGAGATCCATGCTGCCGCGGGTGGCGTAGAAGCGGATTCCCAGCGCGTCCGCCGCCGAAAACTGGGCATCCAAAAAGCCAGCGCTCCTGCCCTGGGGGAAGACATAGTGGTGATCGAGACAGGTGGTGCAGCCGTGCTTTAAAAGCTCTCCCGCGCCGGTGAGGGTACTGTAATAAACCGAATCATCGTCTAGGTTCTTCCAAATCTCATAGAGCGCCTTGAGCCAGGGGAAGAGCTCCATGTGCTGCACCTGGGGAAGGTTGCGGCTGAAGGTCTGGTAGAGGTGGTGGTGGGTGTTGATGAGGCCGGGATAGAGGATCATATGACTGGCGTCCAGCACCTCAGCCTCCGGCGGCTGGGAGATCGCGCCGATGGCGTCGATGACGCCGTCCCGTACCAGAAGGTTGGCGTGCTCTAAAACCTGGTTTTCGTCGTTGCAGGTGACAAGCCAGCGAATATTCTTGACAAAAAGCAGCTTTTGCATATCATTCCCTCCTTGAAAAGAAAGTGGTAGAAGCTGAGAAAAGATGTTATAATGATTATATCATAGGAACCCCTCACTTGACCATACCTGAATAAGGAGGCAACACCCATGGAACTCAAAGAAATTCTCTCCCGCTGCGACCACACGCTGCTCACCCAGACAGCCACCTGGCCGGAGATTCGCGCGATTTGTGACGAAGGGATTCGCTATCAAACTGCATCTGTCTGTATTCCTGCCGTCTATGTCAAGACAGCAAAAGACTATGTGGGCGATGAGCTCGCCATCTGCACCGTCATTGGCTTCCCCAACGGCTATGACACCACCGCTGCCAAGTGCTTTATGGCCGAGGATGCCGTGAAAAACGGCGCCGACGAGGTAGACATGGTCATCCAGATCGGCTGGGCGAAAGAGGGCAAGTGGGACGACATCACCCGGGAGATCGCGGCGGTGAAGAAGGCCTGCCACGGGAAGATTCTCAAGGTCATCATCGAAACCTGCCTGCTCACCGACGAGGAGAAAGTTGCCCTATGCAAGTGCGTCTCCGACAGCGGCGCTGATTTCATCAAGACCTCCACGGGCTTTGCCGGCGGCGGCGCCACCTTTGAAGATGTCGCTCTCTTCAAAAAGCATGTGGCGCCTCATGTGAAAATCAAGGCCGCCGGTGGGATCTCCAGCCTCGAGGATGCTGAAAAGTTCATTGCATTGGGCGCTGACCGCCTGGGCACCTCCCGCATCGTCAAGCTGGCCAAGGCGCTGGAGGGATAGGTCATGAAGCGGATCTTTCTGATCGTGCTCGATTCCTTCGGTGTGGGTGCGCTGCCGGACAGCGAGGCCTTTGGAGACGTGGGCGTCAACACCCTGGCCGCCTGCGCCACCTCTTCACAGCTCCAAATCCCAACGATGATTGCCGCGGGTCTGGGCTTGATCGACGGCGTTTCCTGCCTTCCCAAGCCCGCTGCCCCCACGGGCGCCTATGGGCGTCTCGCCGAGGCATCCATGGGCAAGGACACCACCATCGGCCACTGGGAAATCGCCGGTATTGTCTCCCCCAAGCCCATGCCCACCTATCCCAACGGCTTTCCCGAGGAGGTCTTGGCGCCCTTCCGGGCAGCCACCGGGCGGGGAATCCTCTGCAATCAGCCCATCTCCGGCACCAAGGCCATCGAGCTCTACGGCGACGAGCACGTGCGCACCGGAGATTTGATTGTCTATACCTCCGCCGATTCTGTTTTCCAAATTGCTGCCCATGAGGAAGTGGTTCCCCTGGAGGAGCTTTACCGGGATTGCCGCATCGCCCGCCAGCAGCTCCAGGGCAAGCACAGCGTGGGGCGCGTCATTGCCCGACCCTTTGTGGGCACCTCCGGGAACTACCGCCGCACCTCCAACCGCCACGACTTCTCCCTGGAGCCTCCGTCGGAGACCATGCTCGACGCCATCCAAAAGGCGGGACTTGCCTCCATTGCCGTGGGAAAGATCTTTGACATTTTCGCCGGAAGAGGCATGACGGAGCACGTGTACAACACCTCCAACGCTGACGGCTTAGACCACGCCATGGACTATTCCAAGGAGGACTTCCACGGCCTTTGCTTCGTCAACCTGGTGGATTTCGACATGCTCTACGGCCACCGCCGGGACATCGACGGCTATGCCAAAGCCCTGACGGAGTTCGACCGGTGGCTGCCGTCCTTCCTGGAGCAGCTGGGGGACGAGGATTTGGTGATGATTACCGCCGACCACGGCTGCGATCCCGCGTATCTCGCCACCACCGACCACACCCGGGAGTATGTGCCGCTGCTGGTGCTGGGTAAGGCCGTGAAGCCTGTCAATCTCGGCACCAGAAAGACCTTTGCCGACATTGCCGCCACCGTCACCGCGCTTCTGGGCGTCCCCTATGAGACGCCTGGGATCAGTTTTGCTTCGGAAATCCTATAGAAAATCAGGACGCGCCATTTTTGGGCGCGTCCTGGTTTTTTAGTCTGCGGATCTGGGCTGGGGCAGCGTTCTCTGTGCCTCGAGGGTATACACGGTGGGATTATATTCCACCTCTGTCACCTCGCAGGGATATTTCTTCCCGGCCACGGTGACGATGAGCCCTGGCTCCTTTTCCCGATCGGTCTGGATGCAGTAAAAGCCGCCGCTATCTCCGGTGCGCTGCAGCTCCAGCTTGACGGTGGTGCCAAGGAGCGTACTGGCGCTTCCAAAGCCGGTGTGGGACGAATCCGCTGCACCGGGCACATAGACCAGATAGCAATAGGTGCTCAAATCCTCGCCGGGGGTGACATAGCAAAGGGCGTAGGCACGGTCATCCCGGTCATCCAAGGGCTCCACCCACGCCCGCACTGCGTCGGCGGCTTCCCCATCCAGCTGGGCATAGAGCTCGTCCCGGGTGACATATTGCAGGGAAGCGGAACCGGAGGAGTGCACCGAGGCAAAGAGCAGCAGCGATACAAGAATCAGCACAACTGGGATGGCGATGATGGCCACCAGGATTTTCCACAGCGTTCGATCCTTCCGCCGCACCGGCGGCGTCACGTCTGCCTGGGGCTGGGTGAGCGGTGAGGCGCAGCGGGGACAGACCTGCCAGTCCGGCTCCACCGGAGCGCCGCACCGGCCGCAGGCGGCGTGGAGCTTGGCGCCGCAGCGAGGGCAGACCACATACGACTCCGTCACATCCGCGCCGCAGTTGGGGCAGGTGCAGTCGGCGCTAGGGCTGCGCACCAAAAGATAGATGATAAATCCAAGAAACGTCGGCGCCAGCAGGGCGATGAGCGTCCAGAGCACGGGGTTCATCCGCCTGCGCTTGGCATCGCGGTAGACATAGACGCAGATCAGCACCGGCACGGCCAGCAGCAGCACCAGCAAGGGAATGAAAATCACCAGGGTTATGGTACTAAACAGCATGGAGCCTTCCTCCTTTTTGGACGAAAATCACGGCGATGACGCTGCCGCCTGCGGTGGATATGAGGACATAGACAAGGCATATGAACGAAAAAGCAGGACTGCGCGGTGCAGCCAGAGCGCCTAAGAGCACAATCGCCACCTGCATGAGCACGCCGGAGAGCAGCACCAGAAGGGTCTGAAGGTGCTTTTTCCGCGCCTCCAGCCGGGCTTGGAGCATGGCTTCGGTGAGATGCGGCGGGGCATGCATTTCAAAATTGTAAATCGTCTTCATGGAGCAGCACCTCCTTGAGTTTCCCTCTCGCCTTACTGAGGCGGGATTTCACGGTACCAGGCGGAACGCCCAGCGCCTTTGCCGTCTCGGCCACGTCCATCCCCCGGAAATAGAAGAGGATCACCGTCATCCGAAGCCGCTCCGGCAAGCGATTGATGGCAGCATGGAGCGCGGCATAGCTCTCCCGTTCCGGCGCCGGGACGGAGGAGAGCGCATCCTCCAACCCCTCGGCGGTGGAAAAGGTGAGAAACGGGCTTCTGGCCAGCCGCCGAAGACGGTTGCGATAGGTATTGACACAGATTTTCGTCAGCCATGGCTCAAAGGGCATCTGGTGATCATACCTGGAGAAGTACCGAAGAGCCTTGAGCCAGGTGTCCTGGTACAGGTCTTCGGCCTCCTGGACACTGCCGCAGAGGGTCAGGCACAGGCCGTAGAGCCGTCTGCCATACTGGCGGATATAGGCATCGAGCACGCGCTCACCTCCTTCGTTTCACTAATAGATACACCCTTTCCCTGCCTCCGGTTCATTATTTCTCATGAAATTTTCATTTGACTTTCTGTGGTGGATCCCCCATACTAGGGAAAAAGGAGGATCGCTATGGGCTGTCTTGGCAATATCATCTGGTTTTTATTCGGCGGAATCTGGCAGGGGCTTGGCTGGGTGCTGGCGGGGCTTCTCTGGTGCATCACCATTGTGGGCATTCCCATCGGCATGCAGTGCTTCAAGCTGGCAGGACTGGCGTTCTTTCCCTTCGGAAAGGATGTGGTATACGGCGGCGGCGCCATGTCGCTCATCGCCAATGTACTCTGGATGCTCCTGAGCGGCATTCCTCTGGCAATTGCCGCCGTGCTCAACGGCCTGGCGCTGTGCATCACCATCATCGGCATTCCCTTTGGCCTCCAGTGCTTCAAGCTGGCCAAGCTGGCTCTGAGCCCCTTCGGCGCCACGGTGGTGGAGGTCTCCTGAGCGCAAAAGATGCAGTTCAGTGTGTGAACTGCATCCTTTTTGCATATGGGCGTGATTTGGCCGCTGGCGCGGCACGGGTCGATGCGGACATCGACCCCTACGGGTTCTCCTCGGGACGGATGACGTCGAAGGAAAACTCCATGTCATAGTCCACGGTTCGGTCGGTCACCGTGGCAAAGATCGTATAGTGGGCGCTGTAGGGCATGAGGGGAATCTCATATGGCTTTTGAAATGCAGCACTGGACACCGTATCGCCCTCGGTATGATCCCAGTTTTCCACCTTGACTTGGTAGGGATCCGTGAGAAGCTCGTGGGAGAAATAGATTCTAACGTGATCCGCCTCCGGCGCGGTGACGGTACACACCTCCCCATCGTCCGGGTAGGCGGTGTCTTGCGCCTTGCCGTCCACATAGGTCTGCTCCACCACGGCCTTGGCATAGATCCACTTGCCGCCCTGGTTGATCTCCTCATTGAAGTAGAGCCCCAGGGTGGGAAGCGCTTCCTGAGGTTCCTCCATCTGCTCCCTCACTTCGAGCAGGGAGCGCAGATAGGGAAAATCGATGGCCTCGGTGGTGCGATAGTATGTGGTATATCTCTTGTAGAGGGGTGTCACCCAGACGTACCCCTCCACCAGCGTCACCACCAGGGTGCCCTGGGGCGTCAGATAGTGCAGATCTACGAAATTGGAGCTCTCGTATTGGACGTCATACAAGGCTTCCTCCAGGGGCAGTGCGGCAAGATAACTGTCCAGCGCCTGGCGATCGGTGCAGGTGTACAAGGCGTTTTCCCCGTCGCCAGAATAGCGGAGATACGTGAGCTCCCAGGCTGCGGATTCCTGTCCGCCGAAGATCACCTCTGCACCGGTACCGCAATCACAAGCCAGGGCGACATAGCCCATGGTGGAGGCCATCAGAAAGAACATCGCGCCCACCACCACGCTGCCAAGCAAACGTCGCTGGGGCTTGGATGCCCGCCGCAGGCGGTAGCGCAGTGCCCGCGCCGATACAGAAAGGCAAGTGGTAAAGCCCTGGCTCTCCCCTGCCGTGCTCAGGAGCAGGCGGGCATAGCCTTTGCGGCTGTCCTCGTTCTCCTCCAGAAGCACCGTCTCGTCACAGCTGAGTTCCAGATCGTCGGCACTGCGGGACATGGCCACCCACATCAGGGGATTAAACCAGACCAGGGCGGTACAGAAGGCCATAAAAAACTTGTTGAGGCTGTCACCTCGCCCCAGATGCACCAGCTCATGGCGGAAGATCAAATGCAGCTCCTCCGGGGTGTAGTCCCGCTGGGGCAGGACAATGCGGATGCTGCGCCGGGAAAAGCCAATGGAGAGGGGCGTCTTTGCCGCGGGTGTGCACACCAGCCGGTAGGACGGCACCTTCTTTCCGGCGGCGCTTCGCTCCGATTCAAAAATGGCGAGAATCTCCGGCTCTGTGATTGGCTGCGCCTCCCGCAGCAGCAGGCGGCGATATTGAAGGTGCCCCGCCACCTTCCAAAGAAGCACTGCCGCAAAGCCAGCCGCCCAGATGCCACCGGCCAACGCCGGCAGCCAGGGCGGAATGGAAATCACCCAGCGCGGCACGTCCACGCTGGCCCAGTCGGACAGCGCCAGATAGAGATAGTTGGGCAGCAGCCACAGCGCGGCACAGGCGCGGGCGCTGATGATCCGCCGGAAGAGCGGCAAAAGCAAGAACAGAATAAGCTGGTAGCAGCTCAGGTGCAGCGTAATGGTAAAAAGGTTGGCAAACAATCGCCTTCCATAGTCACTTCGCTGTCCCTGTGCGACAAAGTATCCCACTGCCAGCACCAAGATGCACACCGGCAGAAGGAGGATATTTAAGTAGGGCGTATAGCGGGAGTTGCAGTCTGGATCCTCCCCGCGCTCCCGCTGGTCGGCAAGGAAGATCATATAGGTTACTACGCCGGCAAAAATCAAAAAGAAAAAGATTCGAATCCCCATCATAGGGCATCACGCTCCAGAAGCTGGCGCAGTTCCTCGAGCTCTTCCCTGCTCAGGCCGCTTTGGCACAGCGCCGCCGCAAAGGCGGACATGCTGCCGCCAAAGAGCTTCTCCACAAAGGTCTTGCTCTGGGCGGCCTGATATTCCTCCCTAGATACCAGCGGCGTATAGACGCTGCGCCTCCCCTGCTTCTCAATGGAGAGGAACTTCTTTTCCGAAAGGCGCGTGAGCAGCGTAAGTAAGGTCGTCATGGCCATGGGATGGGTTTTCTGGAGAATGGCCTCCAAATCGGCGCGGGCAGCAGGCGGCGTACACTGCCAAAGCGCCTGCATTACCTCCAGCTCGGCATCCGGCAGGCGGCGAATGTTTTGACGCATTCGATCACTTCCTCTACAGTTGTAGTATATTTATATACTACAACTGTAGAGCTACTTTGTCAAGGACTTTCGGTATTGTAACTCCTCACAGCCAAAGGAAATCTGTGTTGCACCGGTGGCGACAAAGCCTAGGGCTTGATAAAAGCGGCGCGCCCGATGATTCTCCGCAAAGACCCAGAGTGAAACGTATGAAAAGCCTGCCTTCTCCATCTCGATGAGCGCATGGTGCATCAGTGCGGCGCCATAGCCTTTGCCCCAGTTGCTGGGACGGCTGTGAATGCAGATGAGCTCGGCCGTCTTCGCCTCACCATCCCGGCTGGCGCTCCAGGCAGCCAAGCCGTGGGGCGCACCGTCCACAAGTTCCAATGTCATTTGGATCTCCGGCGCAGCAAGGACATTCCGGTACATCTCTTCCAGCCTGGCACAATCGGTATATTCCCGAAGGATTTCCGGCATCAAAATTTTAACAAAAGCGGCATTCCAGGATGCTGCCTGAATGGCGGCCAAATCCGTCGCGTCTCCGGCGACTGCCGGCCGCAGTGTTACTTCCATAAGGCGATCCTCCTTGGTGTGATAACGCTATTGTGCAGGAAAGAGCCAGGTTCTGTCAAGGAAAATCTTGTCTTGTTTCGCTCCTTGACAGTCCACCGGAAAGCCTGTATGCTAAGAGTAGTTCAATGCAAAGAAACCGCGGGGGGCGAGCATATGAGATTGCGGATTTTAGGCAACATCCAATCATTCTTCATGGAGGTTGTCACATGGAAATCAAAGAATACTTATCTTATGACGAGAAAGAAATCTTAGCGCTTTATGAAAGCGTCGGCTGGACTGCTTACACCGAAAACCCAGCAGCGCTTCGCCTCGGATTTGCCCATTCTCTCCTGACGCTGGCCGCCTACGAAGGAGACCGGCTGCTGGGGCTCATTCGCACCGTGGGCGACGGGCACACCATCGTGTTCATTCAGGATATTCTGGTGCATCCCGCCATGCAGCGGCGGGGCATCGGCACCGCACTGATGAAGGCGGTGTTGGAGCGCTTTCCTCAGGTGCGGCAGGTGGAGCTTGCCACAGACCGCACGCCAAAGACCCTGGCATTTTACCGCTCCCTCGGCTTTTCTCCCATGGAGGAGCTGGGGCTCTGCGGCCTGATGCACCTATAAAACACGCAAAACGGATCGGGTTTTCCCGATCCGTTTTCGCATTCAAAGCTTAATCCCAATCAGGCGGTACAGCAGCCAAACCAGGAAAAAGCTGAGGAGGAGCACAAGCGTCAGGTGGACACTGCGCGGCGTGTGCACGTTCCGAAGAACCCTGGAGAGGAGCTGCAATGCGGCAACCGCCACCAAGCACAGCAATACAAGGACGAAAAGCATCCCCTTGTACGCGCCGCCAACACAGCACACCACCATCACCATCAGCACTGCAAAGGCGCCCAGGTCAAAAATGGGCGTTGGAAGATAGCGTACCGGCAGGAACATTCCCTGCGCCGCGGCGCGCTTGGCGCGGGAAACCCAGAAAGCATATACGCCTGCCTCCCAAATCAGCATCGCTGCCCGCAAGATCACCACTGCCAGCAGCACCAGCCCGATTTCGTGCAATTGCTCCCTATTTCGAATCAACAGCCAGCCATCCAAGCATAGCAGCAACAGCACATACAGCATGGGCATCAGAAGTCTTCGCCGCAAAACCCATCGCAGGGCTTCCACCGCCACGGTGGGATCGGTGTCCAGCGGCACCGGATTTTCTCCGGCATTGGCGTAAATCTGCGCCCCTTGAAAATAGGCCACCGGCTCCCACCCGTCCTCGCGGCAGATGGCAGCTTTCTCCTGTGCCGCCTGCGGAGGGTTCGGGTCATAGGCATCGCCATCTAAATCATAGGCGACGGCATAGTGCATCCGCTTTGGCTCCATGGGGACGAACGTCCAAAGGAACATGCCAAGCTCTTGAAGCTGCCAGCCCTCCCGCGCCATGGCCTCCAGCTTCCTGATTACAGCTTCCCGGTGATAGATCGAACAGGTGGCGAGCCAGCGTTTCTTTTTCATGGTGTCTCTCCCCTTCCCGACATGCGTTCATAGTCTGCGATCTGGGCTTGGAGCCGCCGGTACTCCCCCTGGAGCAGCGCTTCCCCGCGGGAAGTCAGGCGATAACTGCGGCGGCGCCCCTCCAGCTTGGTCTCTTCAATAAATCCCTCCCGGGTAAACTGCTCCAGGAGATCATAGAGGGTGCCGGAGCCGATGCTCACCCGGTCATCAGTCATGCGGCGCACCAACGCCAAAACATCCGCGCCGCAGCGCTCCTCCCGGAGGCACAACAGCACATAGAACATCTGCTCTGTCAGCGTTTGAAATTTTGCCCGCGCCATGGCCGTCTCCTTTCTCGATATTCGAGCTTCCTACTTCTATTATACCTCGATATTCGAGAATGTCAAGGACAACGAAGCAGGCGGAGTCCCGCCTGCTCAAAAATCATGGATCCGTCGCCATGGCCGTGGAGTACCGCCCGTTTTCCTCCCTGGTCTGTACCTTGTTAAGCCCATGGTTGGATATGGTGCAGTTCTGCCCCTGCTTGGTGATGGTAAACCAGGCCAGCCCACCCAGGCGGCAGGCCTCCTCGGTCTGCGCCGAAATGAAATTCCCCAGGGAATAGTAGACCAAGGTCTCGTGTCCATCGACGCCGGTAACCCACTCCACCGGCTGAAGCACATGGGGATGGGTGCCGACAACCACCTCCACGCCCCAGTCGGCAAAGCGCTGCGCCCACAGGCGCTGGGTTTCGTCCGGTTCGGCGGCATACTCCGTGCCCCAGTGGACAAACACGATCGAGCAGTCGGCATCGGCCTCCCCTGCCGCAATGGCTTCCTGCACCGCTTCCGGGTCGTCCAGGGTATGGAGGACATAGGGCGCATCCTCCGGCAGCGCGTGGCCGTTGGTGGACTGGGTCAGGCTGAAGACGGCACAGCGGATGCCGTTGACCTCCAAGATCTCATATGGCCGCAGCGCGCCGTCCGCCACAGGCTGAATGCCGGCGCATACAATGCCTGCATCGCGGTAAAACGATGCGGTCAAGTCAATGGCGTCCGTCCCCTTGTCCAGGGCATGGTTTCCAGCACAGCTCACCACGTCAAAGCCGGCCTTGACCACTGCCTCTCCCACCTCCAGCGGTGTTCCAAAGACGGGATAGGAGCTGTACTCCCCAGGAGAGTTTACATAAATCGTTTCTTGTTGGATGGCTGTCACATCAAAGGTAGAGAGTTTCTCCAGAACATCGGCAAACATGCCGTCAAAACACCCGTCTTCCCTGCGGAGATAGTAATCGTAGATCTGCCGGTGGATCAAAAGGTCTCCCAGCGCCGCCATGGTGAAGGAGGTTTTGGGCAGCGCAATGGCGGTGAGCCCCCAGGTGAGCCAGTCCCAGGCTGTCACGTTCCCGGAGCGGTCGGTAATCAGCAGCCGCGCCTCCGGGTCAAACTGCCACGACACCACCTCCATGCCAATGTCCGATGCCATCCACAGCGGCTGCACCGTTCCTGCCCCGACGGCATAGATATCGATATGCTGCGACCACGCCGCTTCCTCCTCTTCTTCCCAGAAGGGGCGGCTGTCGCCGTAGCGTTCTTTTCGCCAGGTGAGAAGCAGCAGCTCCTGCGCCCCGTCGTGGTTAATATCGCACAAAAGTGCGTCCTGCACCAGTGTTTCTTCCTCGGGCTGCCAGGAGATTTCGCCGTTCCAGACGGCGCTCATGTGCTGATTTTCCAGCTGGATCTCCCACGGAGACGCGGAGAGCGCCCCTTCTTTCCATGCTACCCAGTCCGGGGGTGCGTCCCTTCCCCGCAGGAGCAGGAATAGGGTAATCGCGGCGAGAAGTCCCGCCGCGATGCCAATCCAAAAAATCCGTTTTTTCATCATGACTTAGACCAATAGCTCTCCGTCCACCAGGGCTTTGCAACCTGGGCATCCCAGTTATAGGTGCCGTCCTCCTTCGCCCAGACGCCGATCATCTGCCGCCAGGTGCTGTCGGTGAGGCGCTCAGACATGGGATATTCAAACTGGTAGAAGTCATATACCAATCCGGAGGCAAGGCGCAGGGTGCCGTCCACCGGCACCACCACATAAATCCTCGCCGGACGGCCGGTAGCAATTTGCAGCACCGTACCGTTGGGATCTGTGGCGATGTCCGTCACCAGGGCAGACGGGATCTCCTTGGCCTCCAGGTAGGGCGATTGAGATTGCTCCTGCACCGCCTCAATCCAGAAGTGCTCCAGCGTGCCACCATAGGCGCGGATGAGCTCATACTCCTCCTCGCTGAGCGTCTCATTGCGCAGCTCCTTCTCGGAAATGGTCTGGAGCATCCCAGCAAGCTCTGCCAGGCGGGTGAGATTCTCCTTGTCGCTGTCGCCCAGATACCCGTAGCGTTCCAGTCCGTCGGCAGTCTGCTGGGCAAGGAGGGCAAAGCGGCGATAGACCTCCACCTCCGGCTCCACGTAGCCGCGGTCGTCGATCTCTTCCACGGGGCCGCCGCCCATCTCCGCCATGACCTGCTTGGCATAGAGCACCGTGTCGTGCTTGAGCTCGGTAAAGCTGCCGGCAAAGCACTCCAGGCTCTTCTTCTGCCACGCCTCACTGGTCATAAAGGAGGGGTAGCCCTTGCCCTTTTCCTCGAGAATCGGCGAAAGGGTGTAAAGCCAGCTGGAATAGAGGCTGCTTGTCCAGGTGGATTCAGGTGCCTTTGCTACGACCTCCCGCAGCTTTTCCATATTTTCACTGTAGTTCTCATATCCAGTGGTGCCCTGCTCCTCCAAAAGCGTCAAGGCCAGGTCGGAGCCAAGAGCAGCCGGCATATCCAAAACATCCGGCAGCATCCGCTTTTCGCCTTGGGCATTCTCCTTGACGTTGCTGTAGACCAGCTGCTGCATCACCGCCGCGTCAATGGTGAAGCGCTGTCCCATCACGCGGAAGCCCTTTGTGAGTTCTGGAATGTTCTCTGTGCCTTCCCACACCGGCACGGAGTTGATAGCAGGCGGCGCCATGGTGCTGACCAGCTTGACAAAGGTCTGGTAATGCTCCGAATCGCCGATGAGGTCTTCCACGCTGGGGAATCCGCCGTAGGCGGCCTCAATGGCAGGGGCGTATTCATAGTAGCTTAAATCATCGCTGGTACCGGCGAAGAAGGAAGTGACGGTATAGATTGTTTCCCAAGCGTCAATCCCGCCCTCTTGAAGCGCCAGCGTCATGAGAAGGGCGCAGCGGTTGAGCGTCTCGTTATTCTGGAGGAAATTCACCTGGCCATACCACATCATAGCACGGAAGTAAGCCTCCAGCACCGCGTCTCCCTCGTAATATCCCCGAGGCTTGAACTGGGTATAGTCCATGTTGGCGCCGGTCAAGGGCGAGACGGCAATATTCGCCGCGTTGGTAATCAGGGAAAGCTCCTGCTCCACCAGGCTCGTCACCGCGCCGGGCACTTCCACTTCCCCATTCTGAAGCCGCGCCGCTACCGCGTAGAAGGCAAGATTTACCCTGGCGGCCTCTTCCCACTCCGAGCCGCTCAAGGCTTCATACTGCTTCTTCGCCACTTCCAGCTGCTTCACGCTCAGCGCTTCCAGCGCAGAAGACAGATATTGCTTTTCCGTCCGGCTGAGCAAGAGGCTGAAATAGAGGTGATAGGTGTGCATCATGGAATCCACGGTGACGAAATTGGGAACTTGGGAATAGCGGTTTTCCTCGTAAATTTCAAAAAATTCATTGGAATAGCTGGGTTTTACCACAAATAGATTCTCAGCCAATAAGGATTTATCTTCGTCAGTGAAATAGAATTGGTTGAGATTCACAAGGTTGGATAAATCCGGTTCAACCGTGTAGGTTGGAACCGCCGCGGTCACCGCTTGCTCCGCCGCCGGAAACGAAAGAAGCTGCATGCGGTTGAGCGCCTTTACTTGGGATAGCGCCGCATTGATCTCCTCGTCTTCGCTGGGCGTCTCCTGGGGTGTCTCGTCTGTCTGCTGCGTATGTACTGTTTGCTGTTGGTCTTCCGTGGACTGCTGCGTGGTCGTTTCCGCCGCACATCCCAGGAGCAGCACCCATACCAGCAGCAGCGCCAGAAGCCGAAGCCCCTTGCGTCTCAATTCTATGATGTTCATGACCGTTCCTCCTCTTTTACCGAAATGATGGTCTTACCCAAAAGGCTTGCGAGTTGTTCCAGGTCTTCCTGGGCAATATTGTTCTTTTGCAGCAAAAGCATACGATTGTCCACAACGGGAAGAAGCAGCGAAGGTGTTTCATAGATCTCGGTGATGGCTCCCAGGGAGATTGGTTGCGTTTCGTCTCCCTTGGTCAGTGCCATACCCGTTTCGGAAACCGTCACAGAATAGTCCCCAAGGTGCTCCACCGTGCTCCACTGCCGGTAAAGCTCTGCGGCTTGCTTCTCAAAGCGCCGCTTTCTTCTTCCCCTGGGGAAAAAACCGAGAATCGCAAAGCACAGGAGAAATATCCCCAACGGCATCAGCCTCCCCAGCGTCTCGGGCGCCGACCCCGCGCCAAATAAAATGATTCCACCGAGCACCAGGTTTGCTGCCCCCATTATCTTTGGAATGATGTAGAGGAGTACCGCCTCCGCCAGCAAAGCGCAAATCAACCCAAGGGGGATAAAACCGCCTAGCTCCTGCGGCGCAAAGAATGCCGGCAGCAGCAAAACCAGGCTCAAAATCCAAAGCACCGCCGCCAGGATACCACGATAGATCCGCCGGAAGCGTATTTGTCGTGGCGTGCCTTTGGAATGGGCATGGAGCCAGTCAATGATCGGCCAAAACCTGGGGAGCCTTGCCCGGGAAGCAAGCTCCACTCGCTTTTCCAAGGCAGCGGCAAGTTCGGGAAGCAGCGCTTCATCCGGTAGTGCAAGGGAAATTTTCAGCTCCATAGAATCCTCCTATGCCGGATCAGACTTTGTTTTTCTCCATTATAACAGCCCTATGTAGACGCGTCCAGAACCTATGGAAATTTTGCAAGTCAGATACAAAAAGCCACCCTCCAAGGCGAATCATCCAGGTGGATGTAACCATTCCCAATGTCTGCCCCGGGAAGCGAGTGGCACTCGCTGCCATTCTCACCGAAGTAGATGAGGATGGCATGGAGCATCAGCGCGGGATGAAGGCAATGACCATTCCGGCGCACAATTCCTCTGTGTGCCGCGATATTCTGGTCA
>NHCFR00700__coassemble_1124_pt1 | contig 27791 bp, 23 predicted proteins | sample NHCFR00700__metabat2_high_PE_007 | metagenome-assembled genome bin NHCFR00700 | reverse complement strand
CGGTCATTATACCCGCTTTTCCCCCGCTTCGCAACGGGTCAAAATTTTTTCGTCCTTTCGCAAACTTTTCCTTGCATTTTTTGTGGATATCTGCTATGATACTAAGGCGCTTTTCAGCGTGAACTTCAAATCTTTATGTGGCAGGGAGGTGCAGCAAGTGGCAAAATGCGATATCTGCGGCAAGGGCGTGACCTTTGGTATCAAAGTCTCTCACTCCCACAGACGTTCCAACAGAGCTTGGAAGCCCAACGTCAAGCGCGTAAAAGCTATTGTTGACGGTACTCCTCGCCATGTTTACGTCTGTACGAGATGCCTTCGTTCCAACAAGGTCGAGCGCGCCATCTAATGGCCAACGCATGGAAGCACCCGGATGCAGCTGCATCCGGGTGCTTCATTTTATCTGTTGGGGTCGATGTCCTCATCGACCCGCGCCGCGAAGCGGCCTGGCAGGAGCGGCGGCATGAGGGCATGCCGCCCTACGGGTGCGTGGGGTATGGCAAAAATGGAGCGACCCGCCTCTCGGCGGGTCGTTCCATTTTGCTACGTCCAGGCGGAATCTTCAAATTCGTGTTTCTTTTCCCGCTGCATCAGGGATTGGACGGCCTCCTTGGGCGATTTGTGCTCGTAGAGCACCGCGTAGGCCTCCCGGCAGATGGGCATGTCCACCCCTGCCCGGCGGCTCAATTCATAGGCCGAGCGGGCGGCATAGTAGCCCTCCACCACGGCGCCCACCTGCTCCATGGCCTGCTGCACGGCGATTCCCCGGCCAATGAGGATGCCGGCGCGGCGGTTTCTCGAGTGCATGGAGGTACAGGTGACAATCATATCCCCCACGCCGGCCAGACCAGAGAACGTCTCCATCCGGCCGCCCAACGAGATTCCCAGCCGGGCAAGCTCGGTGAGACCGCGGGTTACCAAAAGCGCCTTGGAATTATCCCCCAGTCCCAGGCCGTCGCTGATTCCGGCGCAGAGGGCGATGACATTCTTCATGGCGGCGCTGAGCTCCACGCCCACCACGTCCACACTGGCATAGACCCGGAAATAGTCCCCCATGAATACATCCTGCACGGCCTCGGCCAGCGCTCCGTCCTCGCAGGCGGCCACGCAGCCCGTGGGCAGGTGCCGGGAGACCTCCTCAGCGTGGGAAGGTCCCGAGAGTGCCACCGCCGCTCTGCCGGTCTCCCGGCGGAGAATCTCCGTCATGCGAAGGCCGGTCTCCGCCTCGATTCCCTTGGTCACTGAGACGAGGATGGCGTCCTGGGGCAAAAGATCCCTGACCAGCCGCGCCGTCTCGGCAATGGCAAAAGAGGGCGTGGCAAAGACCACCATCTCGCTCTCCCCCACCGCCTGGAGGCTGGACGAAATATGCAAAGACGGATGAAGGGGCACACCTTGAAGACGGGGGTTGACCCGGCTCTCCTCCATGGCCGCCGCCTTTTCCGCCGAGCGGCTCCAGAGGGTCACCTGATGCCCGTTTTCACACAAGAGGTTTGCCAGCGCCGTGCCCCAGGCGCCGCTTCCCAGCATGGTAATCTGCATGGCTTACTCCTTTTTCTTGTGGAAGCTCAGCTTCGATTCGGTGTGGTGAAGAAGGCGACTGATGTTGGCGCGGTGGCGCACAGTGACAAACAATGCGGCAAACACCGCCAAGGCGCAGACCACCCAATTGCCCCAGTAGAAGCAGCAGAAGCACACGCCAAAGGCGAGGCCGGATAGCACAGAGCCCAGGGAGACGTACCGGGTGAGCGCCACGGTGACCACAAAGATGGCGAAAATGATCACGAACACCCGCCAGTCGATGGCGGCGGCCATGGCCGCGCCGCTTAAAATGCCCTTGCCGCCCTTGAACTGGGAGGCAGCCGGATAGCTGTGGCCGAGGATGGCCGCTACGCCGGCCACCATTTTTGCCTCCAGTCCCCAGCCGTAGCCGCCCAGCAGCCACTGGGCAATGAGGCAGGCCAGGACAGTCTTGCCCACGTCGATGACGATGACCAGCAGTGACAAAAAGCCGCCGTAGGTGCGGAAAAAGTTGGTGAGGCCGGCGTTGCCGCTGCCGTGGGTGCGGACGTCATCGTGGATGAACAGCTTCGAGACCAGCAGCGCACCGTTTAGGTTGCCCAGGGCATAGCCCAGGACGATGACCAGAATCCAGAGAAAGAGTTCCATGGTTCACACTCCCAGCGAAAGATCAAAATGGCAATCAGGCACCTCAGCCCAGGTCGTTTTTATCGCCCTTCTGGCGGATGGTGAGCTTGATGGGCGTGCCCATCAGGCCGAAGACGGCGCGGAGCTGATTCTCCAGATACCGCTGGTAGGAGAAGTGGAAGAGCCGGGCGTCGTTGCAGAAGGCCACAAAGTGGGGCGGCTTCACGCCCACCTGGGTCATATAGTAGATCTTGAGGCGGCGACCCTTGTCGCTGGGGGGCTGGACGCGGGCGGTGGCATCCTCGAGAACATTGTTGAGCATGCCCGTGGAGATGCGCATGGCCGACTGCGCCACCACCTCGTTGATGAGCTGGTAGAGCTTATTCACCCGCTGGCCGGTGAGCGCCGAGAGGAAGAGCACCGGGGCATAGGTCATATAGCTCAAGTCCCGGCGCACCTCGTCGGTCATCTTGTCCATGGTATTGGTCTCTTTTTCCACCAGATCCCATTTGTTGACCACGAGGATGGAAGCTTTTCCGGCTTCGTGGGCAAGACCGGCGATCTTGGTGTCCTGCTCGGTGACGCCCTCGGTGGCGTCGATGAGAATGAGGCACACGTCCGCCCGCTCGATGGCCGAGATGGTGCGGAGGTTGGAATACTTCTCGATGGCGTCGTCCACCTTGGACTTCCGGCGCATGCCGGCGGTATCGATAAAGCAGTACTTGCCAAACTCGTTTTCAAAGTCGGAGTCAATGGCGTCCCGGGTGGTACCGGCCACGTTGGAGACGATGACCCGCTCCTGGCCGAGAATCTGGTTGAGCAGGCTGGACTTGCCCACGTTGGGCTTGCCCACGATGGCCACCTTGATGCGGTCGTCCTCGGCCTCGTCATCGTCCTCCGGCGGGAACTCGGCCACGCAGGCGTCCAGCAGATCGCCGGTGCCGTGGCCATGGATGGCCGAGACCTCAATGGGATCTCCCAGCCCCAGGCCGTAGAAGGCGTAGAACTCCGGGTCAGGCGCGCCCACCCGGTCGCACTTGTTGACGGCCACCACCACCGGCTTCTTCGAGCGCTTGAGCATGGTGGCCACCTCGGAATCGGCGGCGGTAAGCCCCACGGTGACATCGGTGACCATGATGATGACGTCCGCCGTCTCGATGGCGATCTCCGCCTGACGGCGCATGAATTTGAGCATATCGCTGTCGGTGCCCGGCTCGATGCCGCCGGTGTCCACCAGATGGAAGGTGCGGCCGTTCCACTCGCAATCGCCGTAGATCCGATCGCGGGTGACGCCGGGGGTGTCCTCCACAATGGCCATGCGGCGGCCGGTGAGTTTATTAAAGAGCATGGACTTGCCCACATTGGGGCGGCCGACTATGGCGACGATGGGCTTTCCCATGGCGCGCCTCCTTTCAAATCAAACTGTGTTGCGGCGGGGTGTGGGCACCCCGCCCTACCAATAAAATCGACAGGTTTCCCCTGGATAAAAGAAAAGAAGAGGGTAAAAAGGCCCTCTTCTCACTCTTTTGCGCAAATTACTTCGCTTCCACCGCAACGACTTCTCGGCCATTGTAGGTGCCGCAAGCCTTGCAAGCTCTGTGGGGCAGGCGAGGCTCACCGCACTTGGGGCAAGCAACAACACCGGGGATCGCCAGCTTCCAGTGAGAATTGCGTCTCTTGTCTCTTCTCGCCTTGGATACTTTACACTTGGGTACTGCCATTTGGTACACCTCCTTGGTTGAAATGCCGTAGCGGCATATTGTCTACTTGTTGAGGAGCTTCTCAAGCACCTGGAGCCTGGGGTCGCGCTCGGGCTTACAATCGCAGGGACCTTCGTTGAGATCCTTGCCGCAGCGGGGGCAGAGTCCCTTGCAGTCGGGCTTACAGAGAAGCTTGCTGTCCATATTGAGGACAACGGCTGTGGTGAAAATGTCGTCCAGATCAGCGTCGTCCCCCACGAGTTCAAAGACCCAGGGGCTGTCCAGCTGATCGGATTCCAGCTTGGTCACCAGCACGGCCTCCAGCGGCAGGGTAAACGGCCGGTGGAAGGGCTTGCAGCAGCGGTCGCACACGCCGTCCAGCACCGCGTCAATCTCCGCCGTGAGGATCAGCACGCCCGCCGTGTTTCGGACGGAGCCCTTGGCATGAACCGGCTCGTGCAATGGGCAGCAGCCGCCAAAGTCCATTTGGCTCAAGTCCAGAGTGGTTTCAAAGGGAACTACGCCGCCCGGGCAGTCGATGATTTTAGACAATCCTAACAGCATAGCGCTCTCCTATCCATATTTCGTGCATTGGCTATTATATAAGAACAGACCCATAAAGTCAAATACTTTTTTGGAATTTCGGGGAAAAATCTTTCTATTTGGCAGAAACAATTCTGCCGTTGTCAACGGCGCGTTTTTTCGCTATAATAGTCCGGTAAAGTCGCCGACATTTCATTGTATTATATCCGATTTTTCCGAAAATGGAAAGGATTATTTTATGAAAGAGCTCACCGTAGGCAAAAATGACGCCGGGCAGCGCTTAGACCGGTTTGTAGCTAAGGCTGTTCCCCTGCTGCCGGCCTCCCTTTTGCAAAAATACATCCGCTTAAAGCGCATCAAGGTTGACGGCAAGGGCGCCAAGCGGGACACCCGCCTCATCGAGGGCAACACCTTGCAGCTCTATATCAACGACGAGTTTTTCGACACGCCCAAGGCCGAAAACGCCTACCTCACCGTGGCGGCGCCGAAGATCCACATCGTCTACGAGGACGAGCACATCCTCCTGGCCGACAAAAAGCCCGGCCAGGCCGTCCACCCCCACGACGGGGCGGAGTACGGCAAGACCCTCATCGACCACATCCAGGCCTACCTCTACGCCAAGGGCGAGTGGAAACCCCGGGAGGAGAAGAGCTTTGCCCCCGCCCTTTGCAACCGCATCGACCGCAACACCGGCGGCATCGTCATCGCGGCCAAGACCGCCGAAGCCCTTCGGATTCTCAACCAGAAGATCAAGGATCGGGAGATCGACAAGCGGTATCTCGCCATTGTGGAGGGAAAGCTCAAGCCGGAAGCCGGTACGCTCAAGGGCTATCTCTTCAAAGACGCGGTGAAAAACCGGGTCTACGTCACCAAGGAAAGTCAGCCCGGCGCCAAGACCGCCGTGACCAAGTACCGCACCCTGGCCGTGCGGCAGAACTTAAGCCTGGTGGAGTGCGAGCTGGTCACCGGCCGCACCCATCAGATCCGCGCCCAGATGGCCGCGGCGGGGCATCCTTTGCTGGGCGATGGGAAATATGGAAAGCTGGGAAAAGACGCCGTGCGAAAGTACCAGGCGCTCTACTCCTACAAGCTGACCTTTTGCTTTGAAACCGACGCCGGGTGTCTTGCCTATCTAAACGGCAAGACCTTCCAGGTGGAGGACGTGGACTTTGTGCGGGAGTGGTTCCCGGAGTACCGGATTTCGCCCCAGGTGCGGTGATCGCTGGATACCGACGGCGCGGCGGGGTGTGGGCACCCCGCCCTACAGGGTGCGGAGAACGATGGTGCATCCGACAAATTGGAGAAAAGAGGGATTCCTATGGGGAAAGAGCTGATTCGCCTTACCAATCTCACCATGGAGTTTGACGGGGAGACGGTGCTCGACGGCATCAACCTTTACATCAACGATCATGAGTTTTTGACGCTGCTGGGGCCTTCCGGCTGCGGCAAGACCACCACCCTTCGCATCATCGGCGGATTTTTGACGCCCACCGGCGGAGATGTGCTCTTCGACGGCCAGCGGATCAACGATCTGCCCCCTTACCGAAGAAAAATCAACACCGTGTTCCAGCGCTACGCCCTCTTTCCCCATCTGGACGTCTACGACAACATCGCCTTCGGCCTGCGCATTGCCAAGCTTCCCGAGCTGGAGATCGACAAGCGGGTGGAGGAAATGCTGGACATTGTGAGCCTCCGGGGCTTTGAAAACCGCAAGGTGACCCAGCTCTCCGGCGGCCAGCAGCAGCGGGTGGCCATCGCTCGGGCGCTGGTAAACCGCCCCAAGGTGCTGCTTCTGGACGAGCCCCTGGGCGCCCTCGACCTCCGGCTTCGCAAGGACATGCAGAACGAGCTCAAGCGCATCCAGCAGGCGCTGGGCATCACCTTTATCTATGTGACCCACGATCAGGAGGAAGCCCTCTCCATGTCCGACACCATCGTGGTCATGGACAAGGGGCGCATCCAGCAGATCGGCCGCCCCGAGGACATCTACAACGAGCCGAAAAACGCCTTTGTGGCTGACTTCATCGGCGAGAGCAATATCCTGGACGGCGTAATGATCGAGGACTACTGCGTGGAGTTCTTCGGCCGGAAATTCCAGTGCGTAGACAAGGGCTTTGCCCCCAGAGAGCCGGTGGACGTGGTCATCCGCCCGGAGGACATCGACTTTGTGGAGGCTGACCAGGGGCATCTGTGCGGCACCGTCACCGGCATCACCTTCAAGGGCATGCAGTATGACGTCATCGTGGACTTCAAGGGCTTTAAATGGCTCATCCAGACCACCGATTATCAGAGCGTGGGCAAGCGCGTGGGCATTCGCCTCAATCCAGAGGACATCCATGTGATGAAAAAGAGCGAATACTCCGGCATGTTTGGCGACTACAGCTCCTACAGCGCCGAGTACGACGAGATCGGGGAGGAACAAGGCGATGAAGCGTAACCGGCTGCTCCTACCCTATACCCTGTGGATGACGGTATTCACCCTCATCCCCCTGGGCGTGGTGGTCTTCTACGCCTTCACCGACTCCCTCACCGGCGCCTTTACGTTTGAAAACCTCTCCCATCTGGGGACGTACCTGCCCATTTTCCTCCGCTCCATCTTTCTCTCCCTGGCCTCCTCAGCCATCTGCCTTGTGATCGGCTATCCCGTGGCCTACACCATCGCCCGGGCAACGCCCAGCCGCCAGAGGCTCCTCTCTATGCTGGTGATGCTGCCCATGTGCATGAGCTTCCTCCTGAGAACTCTGGCGTGGGTTGCCATGCTGGAGGACACCGGCATTCTCAACAGCTGGATCAGTGCCCTGGGGCTAAAGCCCCTGCCCTTGATCCGCAACAGCGGCGCGGTGATCCTCGGCATGGTCTACAACTACCTTCCCTATATGATTACGCCCCTTTACACCGTGATGATCAAGATCGACCCCCGGCTCATCGAGGCAGCCCAGGACTTGGGCTGCAACCAGCGGCAGGTGTTCACCCGGGTGGTGCTGCCATTGTCGGTGCCGGGCATCGTGTCGGGGCTCACCATGGTGTTTGTCCCTGCCGTGTCCACCTTCTACATCTCCCAGAAGCTGGGCAGCACCGGCACCACCATGATCGGCGACGTCATCGAAAGCCAGTTCAAAACCGCCTACAATCCCAACCTGGGCGCCGCGCTGAGCCTCACGATGATGGTGATGATCTTCCTTTGCATTGGCTTTATGAACCGCTTTACAGGACAGGATGAGGAGGTGATGACGCCGTGAAAACCGCCGGCAAAGTCTTTACGGCGCTGATCTTTCTCTTCCTCTATATCCCCATGGTGGTTTTGGCCGTGGCATCCTTCAACACCGGCAACGACATTGCCGTCTTCAAGGGCTTCACCTTTGCCCAGTATGGCGAGCTCTTCCGGGATGGAGACCTGCTGCGTCTCTTGGGCAATTCCCTGATCATTGCCGTTTTGTCCAGCGTCCTGGCCACCATCCTCGGCACCATGGCCGCCGTGGGGCTCCACGGCGCACGGGGACGGCTCCGCCGCGCCGTGATGACCCTCACCAACATCCCCATGACCAACCCCGACATCGTCACCGGCGTATCTCTGGCGCTCCTCTTCGCCTTCACCGGGACGCTGCTCAAGATTAACTCCATTTTGGGCTTCTGGACGCTGCTCATCGCCCATGTGACCTTCAACCTCCCCTACGTGATCCTCTCGGTGCTTCCCAAGCTCACCCAGATGGATCCCGATTTGGAGGAGGCGGCGCTGGACTTGGGCTGCACACCGTTTGAGGCCTTCTTCCGGGTGATTCTCCATGAGATTTTGCCCGGCATCGTCTCAGGCTTGATGATGGCTTTCACCATGAGCCTGGATGACTTCGTCATCAGCTACTTTGTCACGGGCTCGAGCTTTATTACCCTGCCCGTGGAGATCTACAACTACACCAAAAAGCCCATCCATCCCAAGATCTACGCCCTCTTTACCATGATGTTCCTGGTGATTCTGGTGCTCATGGTGACCATGAACCTCCTCCAGGCCAGAGACGCCGGGCGGAAGGCCAAAAAGCGGGGGGTGCGGATATGAGAAGGCTCTTTGCCCTGCTCCTGGTCTTGGCGCTTTTGCCGGTGGTGCCGGCCAGGGCGGCGAAAGACGAAATCACCGTCTACAACTGGGGACAGTATATCTCCGACGGCACCGACGGCTCCCTGGATGTGATCGCAGCCTTCGAGGAGGCCACCGGCATTCATGTGAACTACCTCACCTACGACAGCAACGAGAGCCTCTACACCAAGCTCAAAACCGGCGGCGCCAGCTACGACGTCATCATCCCCTCGGACTATATGATCGGCCGCCTCATTGAAGAGGACATGCTCGAGCCGCTCAATTTCGACAACATTCCCAACTACCAATACGTGGATGAGGCCTTCCGCAACACCGCCTATGACCCGGAAAATCGCTACTCCGTGCCCTACACCTGGGGCACCGTGGGCGTCATCTACAACAGTAAGTTCGTGGACGAGGCCGACGCAGGCAGCTGGGATCTTTTGTGGAACAGCAAGTACGCCGGAAAAATCCTGATGTTTGACAACAACCGCGACGCCTTCGCCATTGCCGAGTCTCTCCTGGGCTACAGCCTCAACACCACCGACGAAGCCTCCCTTCGCCAGTGCGCCCAAAAATTGGTGGAGCAAAAGCCCATCCTCCAGGGGCACGTGATGGATCAGATCTACGCGAAAATGGAGCGGGAGGAGGCGTGGATCGCCCCCTACTACGCCGGGGACTACCTCTATATGGTGGAGGAAAATCCCGCCCTGGAATTTTACTTCCCCGAAGAGGGCTTCAACATCTTCATCGACGCCATGTGCATTCCCAAGGGCGCTGCCAACCAGGAAGGCGCCGAGGCCTTTATCAACTTTCTCTGCTCGCCGGAGATCTGCGGGCAGAACCTGGAGTATTTGGGCTACTCCTCTCCCCTCTCGGCGTCCAAGGACTATATGGATCCGGAATTGGCCGAAAATCCCATCGCCTACCCCAGCGACGAGATTTTGGCAAAGGGTGAGAGCTTCAGCGCCCTCCCCACCGAGACCAGCCAGCTCATGGACAGCCTGTGGCTGAGCGTGAAGACCGCAGGCAGCGACGTAACCAGATACCTCATTGCCGCTGGCATTCTGGTAGCCGCGGCGGCAGGACTGACGATTTTCTTGAAGCTCCGCCGGAAGCGCCGCCTGGCGCGCCGGGGCATCAGCCGGCGGATGTAGCGTTTGGCTCTGATCCCCTCCGGTACTTCGTACCACCTCCCCTTGGTCACCAAGGGGAGGCTCAGGCTGTAGAAAAACCCCGCAGAAGACTGATGCGACAGAGCAGCGGGGGGTGTGTGCGGGGGGCAAAAAGCCCACCGCGCGTTCAATCAAACAGGATTTTGAAACTTTTTTGAAAGTTTCAAAATCCGCACAGCGTGGCGAAAAGACTTTTTCGACACGCTGGCTTTTTTTACATTGGTTGGAAACCGCCCGTTTTCTTTTCTCGTCGTTAAAATAAAGGAGGGATCCCCATGAAGAAATTTATCAGCCTATTTCTGCTCATTTGCCTGCTTTTCACAGGCTGCAATGCACCAAAGCAGCCCGCGAAGGCGCCGCAGCAGCCTTCCCAGGCAGCAGAGGCTGCGCCTGTAGAAGAGAAAGTGGAGGAATCCTATCCCGCCTATGTCTCGGAGCCTCTGCCGGAGCCGCTTACGTCGGCCACGGCGCAGTGTCTGGCGGAAAACCGGCTCTACACCGGCGGCTTTGCCGATTGGACATCCACATTGTGCTGGCAGGATGAAAGCAGTACCGGAACGGTGGCGCTGCCCGATGGCGCCAGCTTTCTCTACGCCATGGCGCCCACCCCGGATGGTTTTGCGCTGCTCTACGGCTCCCTGCCGGCAGGCTATCTGGATGAACTGGGTAACTTTGTGCGTCTCGCCGGTGAACCTGCGAACCGCCACGGTCTGGCCTTTTACACCGCCGCGGGGGAACTGGTGAAATCTACGCTTCTTGCCGAGGAATACGACACCACCCTGGGCAGCTTCAAGGACATGGCCTATGTGGACGGCGGCTTTGTGCTGCTCCATCAGAGCTACCTGGTAAAGGTCGATGAAAACGGCCAGGAGCTGGTGCGGCTTTCGCTGGAAAAAGGGGCGGGCGTTGGATTTACTGCCCTGGCCTCGTCGGATTCTGGTCTCTATGCCCTGCGGGTGCCCATGCTCCAGGAGGGCACGCCCGCCAGCACCCTTTTGCGCCTCAACCCTGATACCCTGGAGGTGGAGGCCGAGGAAGCGCTGGATCTAGATGTCCGGGGGCTGGGCACGGCGGCGGACGGCGGCCTGCTGCTCAATGCCGCAGGCGCGGAAGGCGGCATCTACCACCACGGCGAGGACGGCGCATTGACGGCACTCCTGCTCTACGAAGCCGTGGGAGGCAATCTGCCGGGGCGAAAAATCCTGGTATACGGCAGCGGCTTTTTGGTCTTTGACCAGTATGAAAATGCCCTCTCCCTGGTTCAGTGGGTCACCGGGGTCAAGCCGGAGCCCGTGGAGCTCACCCTGGCGTGCACCGGCTCCACCGGAATCGAGACCGTGATCCAGGAATTTAACCGCAGCCAGCAGGACTACCATGTCACCGCCGTGTCCTACGGCGAAACAGGAGACTTCGACCGGCTGCGCACGGAGATCCTCGCCGGGAACGCGCCGGATCTCTACCTCTTTGGAAGCTACAGTCCCACGGCGCCCCGGGAGCGGGCAGGGCTAAGACCCTCGCGCATCTGTCGGGAGCTTTCCTCCGTGCTGGACAAAACGCGCTTCGTCCCCACGGTGCTGGATGCCCTGGCGGAGAATGGACAGTATTTCACGCTGCCCCTCTCCTTCGCCATCTCCACAGCCACGGCGCCGGAGACGCTCATTGACCACAGCGGTCTCTCCCGGGCGGAGCTGGACGAAATCCGCGCCGCCCACGGCGATCTCCCGGCGGTGCCCCGGTGGATGACGGCGGAAAATCTCTTGGCGCTCACCTGCCCGTTCTACCTGAGCAAGTTTGTGGACGAGAGCACCCAGACCTGCGACTTTGAAAATCAGGAGTTTTACGACTATCTCACCTGGTGCAAGACCTGGGCGGGGGACGGCTCCATTCCGCCCCAGGACGAGCAGGCACTGCTCACCCACACCGTCGTCTCCAACGTCGCCAACGCCGTGACCCAGGCAGAGGGGACGGAGGAGACGCCCATGACCTATGTGGGCTTCCCGGTGGAGACGGGCTATGGGCATTTGCTCCACATCTCGGCGGAGATCGGCATTTCCAATGAGACCGACTGCCCGGCGGGCGCCGAGGCCTTTCTCACCTACTGTGTAGAGCACTACGCGACCCTTGCCTGCCGGGACATCCCGGCGGTGGCGGCAGATCTGGAAGCGGAGATTGACCGCTGCGCCCAGGGACAAACCATGGACTTTTACGGAAGAAGCAAGGTTTTAAACGAGGATGCCCTGGACAAGTTTCGCCAGCTGCTGAAGGAGACAACCGTGGCAGCTGGGGCGGACGAAGCGCTCCTTTCCATGATGGGCGACGAGGCAGCCTATTTCTTCGCCGGGGAGAAGACCGCGGAGGAGGTTGCCGCCATCCTGAATGACCGGGTGGGGCTCTATCTCATGGAGCAAGGGTAGAACGGGTCGATCGGAGATCGACCCCTACGGGTGCGGTGCGCATATGGAATGCCTCTGAAGATTGAGCTGCCCTTGCGGCGGCATGTGGGCATGCCGCCCTACGGGTGCGGTACAGACACGAAAAGAGCGCGCTGCAGCTCGCAGCGCGCTATACACTATTCCGTTCGCTCGTGGCTGGAGCGGCGCTTCCGGCGGCGGCGGAGCCTGGGCTTTTCCGTGGCCTTTTCATAGGTCTGCGCCGCCTCGGAGTCGGGGGTGTAGATCAAGCGGCTGACGCGGATTCCGTCCTCCTCCTTGCTCAGCCGGATTCGCACCAGGAAGTTTCCATGCTCGGCGCAATTGGCCATGGTCATATAGCGCCTGTCCTGCTGGCTCACCCAGCGGCTGACGGTCATGGGCTTTCCGCAGGTGGGGCAGCGGTTCTCCACGCCGGAGAGGGCGGCCATGGCCGCCTCCTTGGTCTCATAGCCGTGGAACACATGGCGCTCCAGGCAACCGGGAAGCTCAGCGCCGTGGAAGCCGTTCTCGTGCTCCCGGAGGGCTTTGTCGTACTCCGCCATGCCCCGGGGCAGATCCAGGCGGGTACAGAGAATGGCGGTGTGGTAGGCGTCGCCCAGGGCGTCGTGGGCGGGGCGGCTGGCCTCCACCCCCGCCATCTGCATGGCGGTTTTCAGCGCCTTCTGGGCGGTGGCGCCGTCGGTCTGGGCGTTGAAAATCATCTGGGCGTTATACCAGCGGTCGATCCAGCTGCTGTCGATGTTGTGAAGCGCCATATTCTCCTTTAAAATGCCAATGTCGTCGAAGCCCCAGGTGAGAAACACGCAGTCCTCCCCGCACCAGTCCCGGAACTGCTCCACGGCCTCGGGAAAGGGGATGCCGTGCTCTGAGAGCATGGCGTCCTTGATGCCGGTGAGGCTCACCACCTTCTTATTGAGCTTTCGATAATACTTGGGCTTGATGAGCGCCTGGAATTCGTCGCCCACGATCTGCCGGTCTGTCACCCGGACGGCGCCGATCTGGATGATCTCCCCCCGGATTCTGACGGGCAGCACGCGCTTCGCCGCGAACGTCCCCGGCCAGGGCTGATTCCACTCCATATCCAGAACGATGTACTGCATAGATGTTGACGCTCCTTCTCTCTTGGACACTTGGGATATCATAGCACAGGTGAGATTGCGTTGTAAACAGCAACCTTTGCGCATAGGATGGTGGCAGAAAGGCGGGATGCAAATGCCATACTTATTCTTGAGCCCCTCCACCCAGGAATTCAACCCCTATGTCACCACCCAAAACGAGGAATACTGGATGAACCTCCTGGCAGACCGCATGGAGCCATACCTTTTGGCCAGCGGGATCGGCTTTACCAGGAACGACCCCGATCAGAACGCCGCCGCTGCCATCCGCCAGTCCAACGCCGGCACCTACGACTTCCACCTGGCGCTCCACTCCAACGCCGCGCCGCCGGAAAAAAGCGGCCAGATCCGAGGGGTGGATTTCTACTACTACCCCAGCAGCACCCAGGGACTGCGCATGGCCGAGATCCTCACCGAGGAAATCCGCAAAATCTACCCCCTGCCTGAGCTGGTGCAGCCCCGCCCCACTACCCTCATCGGCGAAGTACGCCGCACCAGGGCGCCGTCGGTACTGGCGGAGCTGGGCTACCACGACAACCCCGAGGACGCCCAGTGGATTGAGGACAATCTCGACCGCATCGCCCAGGCGCTGGTGCGGGGCGTGTGCGAATACTTCGGCGTGCCCTTTATAGAGCCCTCGCCGGTACAAAAGGGCATCGTCACCGTGAGCTGGGGCAGCCTCAACATCCGGGATCTACCCGATCTCAACGCCGCGGTCCTGGCCTCGGCGCCGGGCGGCGCAGAGCTCACGGTCTACGGCGTGAGCGGAAACTGGTACTCCGTCTCCTACCGGGGCATCGTGGGCTATGCCAGCACGGCCTTCGTGGTGCTCCAATAGCTACGGCGCGTCGGCGCCCCGGAACAGCGCCTGCACCCGCAGCCGGAGCGCCGGGAAGCACGGATCCTTGGGAAGCTGCGCGTCGGCCATGGCGGCGGCCGCCGCTTCCTGGGCAGACTTGAGAAGCGCCATGTCCAGTGTCAGGCTGGCGGCCTTGAACTGGGGCAGGCCGTGCTGACGGCTTCCAAAGAAGTCGCCGGGGCCGCGCTGGGCAAGATCCGCCTCGGCAATCTCAAAGCCGTTGGAGCTCTTGACCAAGGTTTGAAGCCGCGCCTTGGTCTCGGGATTTTGATTGGAGGAGAAGAGCACGCAATAGCTCTTCTCCTTCCCCCGTCCCACCCGGCCACGGAGCTGGTGGAGCTGGCTCAGGCCGAAGCGGTCGGCATTTTCAATGACCATTAAGGTGGCGTTGGGCACATCCACGCCCACCTCGATGACGGTGGTGGCCACCAGCACGTCCAGCTTGTGGGCGGCAAAGTCGGCCATCACCGCTTCTTTTTCCGCTGCCTTGAGCCTTCCGTGGATGAGACCCACCCGGAGATCGGGAAAAACCGTCCGCCGGAGGGTATCCGCCCAGGCCTCCACAGATTTGACGCTCTCCCCCTCCTGCTCCTCCACCGCCGGGCAGACCACGTAGACCTGGTGCCCTGCCGCGGCCTGCTTGCGGATGAAGGCGTTGATTCGCGCCCGCATGGCTTCGCCCACCAGGAAGGTGTCCACCTTCTGCCGCCCGGGGGGCAGCTCGTCGAGAATAGACACGTCCAAATCGCCGTAGAGCATCATGGCCAATGTGCGGGGAATGGGCGTGGCGGACATGACCAGAAGATGGGGGCTTGTGCCCTTGGCGCGCAGCGCCGCCCGCTGGGCAACGCCGAAGCGGTGCTGCTCGTCGGCCACCACCAGTCCCAGGTTTTGAAAGGCCACATCCTCGGTGAGCAATGCGTGGGTGCCCACCACCACCGGGATGGTGCCGCCCGCCAAGCCCTCCTTGATCCGGCGCTTTTCCCCGGCGGAGAGAGAGCCGGTGAGAAGCGCCGGTTTGATTCCTAAGGGAGCGAGAAACGCGGCAAAGGACGTGAGGTGCTGCTCGGCCAAGATCTCCGTGGGCGCCATGATGGCGGCCTGGAGGCCATTTTGCACTGCCAGGCAGGCCGCCGCCGCGACCACCAGGGTTTTGCCGCTGCCCACGTCTCCCTGGAGGAGGCGATTCATGGCCGTGCCCCGGGCAAAGTCGGCGGTGATCTCCTCCACGGCGCGGCGCTGGGCGGCGGTGGGCGCAAAGGGAAGGGCAGCCAAAAACCGCGCCAGGGAGAGGTTTTTCATGGGTGGGGTGGACTCTGCCCGGCGGCTGGCGCGCAGCTGCAAGAGCCCCACGGTGAAGAGGAAGAACTCCTCAAAGACAATCCGCCGTCTGGCTGCCTCCAAGGCGTCCATGGAGGGCGGGTTGTGGATCATTTGGTAGGCCTCTCGCGCCCCCATCAGCCCCTGGCTTTCCAAAACGGATCGGGGCAGCACCTCCGGCAGGGTGGGAAGGCAGGCAGAAAGCGCCAGGCCGATGGTACGGCGCAGAAGCTGAGGAGAAATCCCGGCGGCCAGGCTGTAGACGGGCACTATGCACCGGGTGACGCTCCCCTGCCGCTCCACCGGCTCAAAGAGCGGATTTTGCATCTGGGTACGGCTGTAGTCTCCCCGGAGGGTGCCGTAAAAACAGTATTCCCGGCCATACTCCAGCGCTTCAGCGGCGTAGGGCTGGTTAAAATAGACCAGGTTGAGGGTGCCGGTGCTGTCGGCCACGGCGAGCTTGGTGAGGTTCAAGCCCTGGCGAATGTAGCTGGTGCGGGGCGCGCGGATGACCATGGCCTCAAAGCAGGCGGGCTTGTCCACCTCCAGCTCACAGATGGGCACCAGGCGGGTGCGGTCTTCATAGGTGCGGGGGAAATCGGTGATGAGGTCGTAGACCGTTTCGATGTTCAGCCGCTTGAGCGCCGCGGCGCGGGCGCTGCCAATGCCGGGAAGTGCCGTCACCGGCGATGTGAGATCCATCCAATCCCCTCCTTTTCCCTCTATTATATCCGCCCCGCCGTCCCCCCGCAAGTCCCAGGGGTGCGGCTTGTAATTGGCGGCGGTGGATGGTATCATAGAGAAAATGGATTTTGCGCCCCGTTTGGGCGCAGCGAAAGGAGCCGAGCTTTATGCCGAAAACCCTGATGCTTCTGGAGGGCGGCGCCTACCGCGGGATTTTCACTGCCGGGGCGCTGGATGTTTTGCTGGAACATGACTTTTATTTCGACGCCGTGGCGGGCATTTCCGCCGGGGCAATGTGCGGCTATCACTTCATCGGCCGTGCCCACGGCCGAGTGCGGCAGATACTGCTGGAATACGGCAACGACCCCCGGTACTTCAGCACCCGCAACCTGGTGCGCTCGGGTAAGTCCATCGGCGACGAGTTTATGTTCTTCGACCTCATGGAAAAGATCCCCTTTGACTTCAAAACCTTCCGCGAGAGCAAGACCCGCTTCGCCGTGGGCGCCACCAACTGCCGTACCGGCAAGATCACCTACTTCGAGAAGGGGACGGCCACTAGCCTCAACGAGTGCATCCTGGCCTCCAGCAGCCTGCCTCTCACCAGCAAGAAGATCTGGATCGACGGCGAGCCGTATCTCGACGGCGGCGTGGCCGAGCATGCGCCCCTCACCTTCCGGAAGGAAAACCCGGAATACGACCGGGTGGTACTGGTGCTCACCCGCCCCCTCCAGGCGCGTAAGCTTCCCATCTCCCGCCTCCACCGGCGGATGCTCCAGGTGGTCTATGGCCGGGACAAGGCGCTTTTGCCCCTGCTCCTCCACGAGCCCCAGCTCTTCAACCAGCAGCGCATGGAGATTATGCGCCTGGTACGGGCTGGGAAGCTCTTCGTTCTGGAGCCCGACCGGCGCTTCCGCGTGGAGCGCGTCGAACGAGATCCCTCCATTTTAGAGGAGGGCTACCGCCTGGGCAGAGAGGCCGCGGAGGCCCATCTTCCCGACCTTTTCCGGTATCTCCAGGGCTGATGAAACAATCCTTTATCAATCCTTAATTTGTATTGCCGGAACTTTTGTGATAGAATAATGTATTCCCTCGGAAAGGACGTTTTTTCATGGGCTATCTCGGCTGCCACCTCTCCTCGGCGGGAGGATATGCCGCCATGTGCAAAACCGCTGCCGCCATCGGCGCGGACACCTTCCAATTTTTCACCCGCAATCCCCGGGGCGGCAAGGCCAAGGCGCTGGATCCGGCGGACGCGGCGGTGCTGGCCGGGGAGATGGCCGCGGGACGGCTGGGGCCGGTGATTGCCCACGCCCCCTACACCATCAACCCCTGCTCCAAGGATCCCCGGGTGCGGGAATTTGCCCTGAACACCATGGCCGATGATCTAAGCCGCCTGGAACTGCTGCCCGGCGCACTCTATAACTTCCATCCCGGCTCCCACGTGGGGCAAGGTGAGGAAGCGGGCATCGCGCGCATCGCCGAGACCCTCAACCAGGTGCTGCGCCCGGAGGAGCACACGCCGGTGCTCCTGGAGACCATGGCCGGCAAGGGCAGCGAGGTGGGCGGCACCTTTGAATCCCTGCGCGCCATCCTCGACCGGGTGGAGCGCTCTGACCGCATGGGCGTCTGCCTGGACACCTGCCACGTCCACGACGCGGGCTACGACATTGTGGGAAACCTGGACGGCGTGCTGGAGGAATTTGACCGCGTAATCGGCCTTTCCCGCCTCAAGGCCATCCACTTGAACGACAGCAAGAATCCCCGGGGCGCGAGAAAAGACCGCCACGAGGTGATCGGCGGCGGGGAAATCGGGCTCCAGGCGCTGGTGGAAGTGGTGCGTCACCCGGCGCTCTCCCACCTTCCCATGGTGCTGGAGACGCCCAACGAGCTGCCCGGCTACGCGGCGGAAATCGCGCTTCTCAGAAAGGAGGCCAAGGCGTGAAGCGGTTGCGGGACAATCAATATTTTCACCTGGGGCTCATGCTCCTGGTGGTGATCTCCGTGAGCATTTTGCTCCTGGCCATTGTGCTCAACTTCCAGAGCTTTATGACCGTGGTCAAGACCATCTTCGGCGCCTTCTCCCCGGTCATCAGCGGCGCGGTGTTTGCCTACCTTTTAAATCCCCTGATGAACTTCATGGACAGGCGCCTCTATCCGGCGCTCCTCCGGCGGAAGATGCCCGAGAAAAAGGCCTACCGGCTGAGCCGGGTGCTCAGCCTCATCTTCGCGCTGCTCTTCGCCCTGGTGCTAATCTATGAGTTCTTCTCCATGCTCCTGCCCCAGCTCACCGAGAGCATCACCGGCATCTTCAACAACATGTCCACCTACTACGCCGACGCGGAAAAGTGGGTGCTGGGCTTCCTGGCCGACAATCCCACCCTCTCGGCACAGGTGGACAAGCTCATGGAGCAGTTCTACCAGTTCCTGGAGGATTGGATTAACCCCGATCTCTTCGGCAACATCAACTCCATTTTCACCAGCGTGACCTCCTCGGTGATCTCGGTGATTCGGAGCGTCCTCAATCTGCTCATCGGCGTGGTGGCGGCGGTGTACATCCTCTGGTCGAGAGACCGCTTCCTGGCACAGACCAAGAAAATCGCCGTGGCGCTGCTGCCCCAGCACCGCGCCGACCACTTCTTCGACCTGGGGCGGAAAATCCACCGGGTGTTCTCCGGCTTTATCATCGGCAAGCTGGTGGACAGCCTCATCATCGGCGTCCTTTGCTACATCGGCGCGCTGATCCTCCGCTTCCCCTACCCCGCCCTCATCGCCACGGTGGTGGGCGTCACCAACGTCATCCCCTTCTTCGGCCCCTTCATCGGCGCGGTGCCCTGCGCCTTCCTCATTCTGCTGGTGGATCCTTTGAAATGCCTGTACTTTGTGATCTTCATCTTCGGCCTCCAGCAGCTGGACGGCAACGTCATCGGGCCTAGAATCCTCGGCGACACCATCGGCATCTCCGGCTTCTGGGTGCTGGTTTCCATCACCGTGGCCGGGAGCCTCTTTGGCTTTACAGGCATGCTTTTGGGCGTTCCGGTATTCGCCGTGCTCTATATGCTCTTAAGCGAGACCGTGGCCGAGCGGCTGCGGCGGAAAAAGCGCCCCGTTTCCACCGCAGCCTATGTAGGCTTACAGCGGGTGGAGGATCTCAAAAACCAACCAGAACAGGAGGAGAACCGCTCTGATACGCAATCCAAATGACTTTTTTACCCGTCTGGGGCGGATGATCCTGCTGATTGTGGCCGCCGCCATCGCCATGCTGGCGGCGGTGCTCTACCTGGGTCAGATCGGCAAGGGAATCTCCGCCATCTTCGGCGCCCTGCGCCCCATTCTCACCGGCGCGGTGGTGGCCTACCTCCTCACTCCCATCGCCAAGCGGCTGGAGGGCTTTTTCCAAAAGCGCCTTGCTAAGACGAAGCTCTCTAAGCAAAAAGCAGAAAAGCTCAGTCGAGGACTCTCGGTTATCGCGTCGCTGCTCTTTCTCATCCTGCTTTTGGTGGGCTTCTTCGCCATGCTGCTGCCCCAGCTCTACCACTCCCTGGTGGGACTTGCCAACAGCATCCCGGACTACTTCCGCGACGCGGAGGCGCAAATCCTCAAATTTCTGGATGACGAGCCGGAGCTGCGCGCCTTTGTGGAGACGCAGCTCACCAAGGCCTACAACGGCCTCATCGGCCTCTTAAACCCCGAAACCTTCAACAAGATCTGGGATGTGGTCTCCAATCTCACATCGTCCCTTCTTTCGGTGGTGAGCTTCCTGGTGGACTTTCTGCTGGGTCTGGTGGCGGCGGTCTACATCCTGTGGTCTCGCAATCAGTTCCTCGCCCAGGCCAAAAAACTCACCGCGGCACTCTGCAAGCCCGCCGTGGCCGACCGCATCTTCGACATCGCTCGCCGGGCGCACAAGACCTTCTCGGGCTACATCGTGGGCACCCTCACCGACGCGCTTCTTGTGGGCGTCATCACCTATGTGGTCTCCCTGATCCTCGGCTTTCCCTACGCGCCCATCATCGCCACGGTGGTGGGCTGCACCAACATCATTCCCATCCTGGGTCCCTTCCTGGGCGCCGCCCCCAGCGCCATCATCATTTTGCTGGTGGATCCCTGGAAGTGCCTCTATTTCATCATCTTTATCATCGTCTTGCAGCAGGTGGACGGCAACATCATCGCCCCCCGGATCATCAGCGGCAACACCGGCCTCTCCGGCTTCTGGGTGCTCACGGCCATCACCGTGGCCGGCAGCCTCTTCGGCCTGGCTGGTCTTGTGATCTGTGTACCGGTGACGGCGGTGGCCTACTCTCTCATCTCCGAGTGGGTCTCCCGGCGCCTTGGCAAAAAGGGCATGCCCACCGACACGGCCACCTATGCTGCGCTCAAGGAGATGGCGGAGCTTCCCTCCGCAGAACATGAGGAACCCCTATGAACCAATTGCTAGAAACCCTCTCCCAGCTCACCGCCACGGTGGGCGCGGGAGACATTCTCAACGCCTTTCTCCGGTATCTCTTCCCGGTACTGGCGCTCATCATCCTTGGCCGGTGCGCCCGGTCGCTGCTCCTCTTCCACAAGGAGCCGGAGATCTGGGCGTGGCTGGCCGCGCCCAACGGCGACCGCCTCCCCGTGACCCACTGGGAGACGCTCCTTGGCCGCGCCAAAAACTGCGATGTGGTGCTGGACTACCCCACCATCTCCCGCAGCCACGCCGTCCTCACTCGCTACGACGACGGCTCGTGGACCATCTCTGACGTGGGCTCCAAGGGCGGCATCCAGGTCAATGGCCAAACCACGTCCATGGAGGTGGTCTCCTTCGGCGACAAGATCTCCCTGGGCGGCGTGGAATTTACCCTGGTGCCCATCACCAAGGAGCAGGAGGTCATCCAGGCCTCGGTACGCACCCGCGCCGGTGACGTGATCCGCCCGGCCTTCACCCTGATTCTTCTGAGCCTGTTTCAGATTTTAGCCGCCCTCAATCTGGCACTCCACGATACCGAGGCCGCCTCCACCATAACCACGGGCTTTGCCGTGCTCATGGCCATGGAGTGGGTCTATTTCATCTTCATGCGCATCCTCCGCCGCACCGGCTTTGAGGTGGAGACCATCGCCTTCTTCCTGTGCACCCTGGGACTGGCAGTTATCGCCTCGGATACCCCGGCGGAGATGACCAAGCAGCTCTTCTGCATCGGGGCTGGATTGGTGGTATTCTTGTTCCTGTGCTGGTCTCTCAGGGACTTGGAGCGGGCGAAGAAATTCCGGTATCTGGCCGCCGTGGGCGGCATCGGCCTCCTGCTCATCAACCTGGTCTTCGGCGTGGAGCAGTATGGCGCCAAGAACTGGATCTACATTGCCGGCATGTCCTTCCAGCCCTCGGAGCTGGTGAAGCTGTGCTTCATCTTCGTGGGCGCGTCCACCCTGCAGCGGATTATGACCAAGCGGAATATGTTCCTCTTCATCGCCTACTCCGCCATGGTCTGCGGGTGCCTGGTGCTCATGAGCGACTTCGGCACGGCGCTCATCTTCTTCGTGGCCTTCCTGGTCATCGCCTACATGCGCTCTGGCTCCTTCGCCACCATCGCCTTGATCGTCTCTGCCACGGGCTTCGGCGGCGTTTTGGCGCTGCGCTTCAAGCCCTACATCTTAAACCGCTTCTCCGCCTGGGGCCACGTCTGGGAGGACGCCCTGAACACCGGCTACCAGCAGACCCGCTCCATGATGTGCATCGCCTCCGGCGGCCTCTTCGGCCTGGGGGCGGGACGGGGCTGGCTCAAATACGTGGCCGCGTCGGACACCGACCTGGTCTTCGCCTTCGTGGGTGAAGAGTGGGGACTGCTCATGGCCATCTTCATGATTCTGGCGGTGGTGTGTCTCGCGGCCTTTGTGGCCAAATCGGCCAGCGTGGGCAGAAGCAGCTTCTACACCATCGGCGCCTGCGCCGCGGGGGCAATTCTGCTCATTCAGACCATGCTCAACGTCTTTGGCACCGTGGATCTTCTCCCCCTCACCGGCGTCACCTTCCCCTTTGTGTCCAACGGCGGCTCGAGCATGATCGCCTGCTGGGGACTTCTGGCCTTTATCAAGGCCGCCGACACCCGGCAAAATGCCTCGGTGGCCGTGCGCCTGCCCTCCAAGCGAAATCTTGAATCCAAGGAGGAGTCCGCATGAGACGCATTTCCAAACGAACCGTTTTTCTCCTCATTCTCATGGGGATTTTGGTGGCGGGACTTCTCTTTTTCACCGCCCGCTACTTCCTCCACGCCCGGGAGTGGGTCACCTTCCAGGGAAGCCCCCACGTCTATTCCGGCTCCAACCTCTCTTCCGGCAAGGTCACTGACCGCAGCGGCGTGCTGCTTCTCGACAGCACCGGCGAAAGCCGCGTCTATGCCGAGGATGAAACCATCCGCAAGGCCACCCTCCACCTGCTGGGTGACCGCTACGGCTATATCTCCGCGCCCATTTTGACGGAGTATGCCGACAAGCTGGTGGGCTTCAGCATTGTCAATGGCCTCTACGGCGCCAAGCAGGCTTCCAACACGGCGGTGCTCTCCATCTCCGCCCAGGTGCAGAAGGTGGCGCTGGAGGCGCTCTCCGGCTACCACGGCACCGTGGGCGTCTACAACTACAAGACCGGCGAGATTCTCTGCGCCGTCACCTCCCCCAGCTACGACCCGGACAACATGCCCGACATTGAGGGCGACCAGACCGGCGCCTACGACGGCGTGTACTTAAACCGCTTCTTCCAGAGCGCCACCGTGCCGGGCTCCATCTTCAAGGCGCTTACCGCTGCTGCTGCCATCGAGACGCTGGGCGATCTCTCCGGCCGCACCTTCACCTGCAACGGAACGCTGGACATCGAGGGCGACACCCTGGTCTGCAACGGCACCCACGGCACCCAGACCCTAACTCAGGCCTTTGCCAACAGCTGCAACGTGGCCTTCGGCCAGCTGGCCATGGAGGTGGGCGCGGAGACCATGGAGGAATACGCCGAAAAGCTGGGCATCACCACTTCGCTCTCCTTTGACGGCCTCACCACCGCCGCCGGCAGCTTTGACCTCACCGATGCAGCCAACTTTGAAATCGCCTGGGCAGGCTGCGGGCAGTACAATGACCTCATCAACCCCTGCCAGTACATGACCTACATGGGCGTTTTGGCCAATGGCGGTGAGGCTGCCCTGCCCTACATCATGGATCGGGTGGAGGGCGGCGTCTTTGCCGGGTATGAGCACGGCAAGAAGACCACCGGTCGCGTCTTAGAGCGCGCCACCACCGACACCATTGCCCAGATGATGCGCAACAATGTGGTCAACATCTACGGCGCCTGGCAGTTCCCCGACCTGGAGGTCTGCGCCAAGTCCGGCACCGCCGAGGTGGGCGACGGCACCACCCCCAATGCCACCTTCGCCGGGTTCATCCGGGATACGGACTACCCCCTGGCCTTCATCGTCATCATCGAGCACGGCGGCGCAGGCTCTGCCGCGGCAGCGCCCATCGCGGGCAAGGTGCTCAATGCCTGCGTGGACGTCTTGTCCCAGGAAAAAAGCTGAAGAAAATTCTTGACAAACGGCACACGTTCGTGTATGATATTCAAGCTGATTGGAAATCGCGTGTGTCTTGGAGAGGTGGCTGAGCTGGCCGAAGGCGCACGATTGGAAATCGTGTAGGCGTTAATAGCGTCTCAAGGGTTCGAATCCTTTCCTCTCCGCCAGGTTCCCGGCTGCGATAGCAGCCGGGATTTTTGTATATTTGGCAATTTAGGAGGCGATCCCATGAGGACGAAATTATACTCCTTTTCCACGCGGCTCATCACGGTGGTGCTAGGGCTGGTATCACTCTTGCTCATAGCACTCTTGGCAGTATATCTCCAGGAGCAGATCGCAATGCAGGCTGATGCGCTGATTCGCAGCTCCCTGCGCTGGAAGTTCCTGTTCGCCGCCGGGCTGCTGGTGGTGGGGTTGATCGTATTATTCAAATTACTCAGGCGGATTCCTCTTTTTCCCTGCGTGCTCTTTGTGGCAGCCGCCGCCCTTTCCATGGCGGCGGCCGCCTTCCTGCGGACGGAACTGCAGTCGGATTTTCTGCTCCTCTATCGCTCGGCTGTGCAGCTTCGTCACGGCGACCTCTCCTTTGCCAACAATGTCTACTTCTATCTCTGGGGCTACCAGAGCGTCTATGTGGCATGGGAAGCGGCGCTCCTCTCCCTGTGGGAGGATCCCAGAATGATCCAGCTGGTGCACTGCCTGCTCTTCTCCGGCTCCCTGGTGCTCCTCTACCGGCTCATGCGGACAAGTCTCTCGGAGCAAGCAGCCAGAATCGCCGCTGTGCTCCCGCTGCTCTTTCCCTTCTTCTTCACCCTTCCTTCGGTGCTGACCAACCAAATCCCCAGCGCCTTCTTCTTCCTGCTGGGACTCTGGTGCCTGGTGGGGCAGGAAATGCGGCAGCGCGGTCGATGGCGCTTTGCCCTGGGCGGCGCGCTCTTGCAGCTCGGAAACCTCTTGCGCCCCGAGGGCGTGTTGGTACTGGCTGCGTTGGCTGCCGTGGGCATCCTCTATCTTCTCTCCCACCACGAGCAGTGGAAGCGGCTGGCTGTGGCAGGTCTGCTGGTACTGGCGGCCTACTTTCTCGTCGGCCGCCTGGCAGAGCTTCTCGCTGTGTGGACAGGCCTCAATCCCGCAGGATTGGGCAACCGCAGCCCCCTGTGGAAGTTTCTCATTGGCTTTAATCATGAAACCGGCGGCAGTTATTCCGATGCAGACTGGCAGGCTGTGCTCAGCACCCTCTCTCCGACCTACAAAGTCACGGATGCCACACTGGAGCTGGAGCGCAGTCTGATTGCCCAGCGCCTGCAGCAGCCGCTGGGAGCGTTCTGGCAGCTATTCCTCCACAAAGTCGAAAACCTCTGGGTGAAGGGCGGACTCTACTGGGCGCTGAACCGGTACCTGGAGCGGTGGGCACTCCTATATAGTATCGTGACTTGGTATGACCGGCTGGTACTGCTGGCGGGAGTCTGCCTCACCGGCGTGGGCGTGGTGCTGGGCTGGAAGCAAAAAAGGCCGGCGGTACAGTATCTTCCCCAGCTCATGGTGTTGGCTGCCTTCTTTGCCTTCTTACTGGTGGAAGTGCAGCCTCGGTATTCCTATCTGCCCGACTTTTTCCTATTCTGGTGTGCCGGATACGGCGCGGAAGAGCTCTTAACACGGCGTCAAAATAGAAAGGAACGAAGATAATGGCTCTCATCACTATCGTCGTACCCTGCTACAACGAGGAGCAGGCACTCCCGCTCTTTTATCAGGAGATCACCCGGGTTGCCCAGGAAATGGCACCGGTGGACTTTGAATTTCTCTTTGTGGACGACGGCTCCAAGGACAACACCCTGCCGGTGCTGCGTTCCCTGGCGGAAGCGGACAAGCGGGTGCGATTTCTCTCCTTCTCCCGGAACTTCGGCAAGGAGGCAGGCATGCTGGCGGGGCTCCAGCACGCCAAGGGCGACTTCGTCGCCCTGATGGACGCGGATTTGCAGGATCCGCCGTCCCTTTTGCCGGAGCTCTATCACGCCGTCACCCAGGAGGGCTACGACTGCGCCGCCACCCGGCGCACCACCCGCCAAGGAGAGCCGCCCATCCGCTCCTTCTTTGCCCGGCAATTTTATCGACTGATCAACCGCATCTCCGATGCCGACATTGTAGATGGCGCCCGGGACTACCGCCTCATGCGCCGCAGCGTGGTGAACGCCATTCTCTCCCTGGGCGAGTACAACCGCTTCTCCAAGGGCATTTTCGGCTGGGTGGGCTTCAAGACCAAGTGGGTCCCCTATGAAAATGTAGAGCGGGTGGCCGGAGAAACCAAGTGGTCATTCTGGAAGCTCTTTCGCTACTCCCTGGAAGGCATCGTGGGATTCTCCACGGTACCTCTGGCCATGGCTTCCGTGCTGGGCGTGGTGCTGTGCCTGGCTGCTGCGGTGGCCATTCTCGTCATCGTGGTCAAGACCCTGCTCTTTGGCGATCCCGTGGGCGGCTGGCCGAGTATGATGTGCGCCATTCTCTTTTTGGGCGGTGTGCAGCTCCTGAGCATCGGCATTTTAGGCCAGTACCTGGCAAAGACGTACCTGGAGACGAAAAAACGTCCTGTCTATCTGGTGCGGGAGACGGAGGAGGGCGTGCTGTGAAGGGATTTTGGCAGCTCTTTGACCGTAAGCTCTGGAAGTTTCTCCTGGTGGGCGTGGTCAACACCCTGGTGGGCTCCGCCATCATGTTCGGTCTTTACAATTTGGCCGGATGGGGCTACTGGGTGAGCTCCGCCATGAACTACCTGCTCACGAGCATATTGAGCTTTTTCCTCAACAAGTACTTTACCTTTCAAAGCCGTGTGTGGAGCGCCAGGCAGGTTGTGCGATTTGCCATAAACATCCTCCTCTGCTACCTGCTGGCTTACGGCATCGCCAAGCCCCTGTGCCGCGCCGTCCTGTTCGGCGCAGGAGAGACTCTGCGGGACAACCTCTCCATGTTGGTGGGCATGTGCCTCTTCACCGGACTCAACTACCTGGGGCAGCGGTTTTTTGCCTTCGCACCCTCTCGGAAACAATAGGGCAGCACCGCACAATTTGGCAAGAGCATTCGGCCAAAGATTTTGCCTCATACGAAAGTTATAAAAGGGCGGGAATACTGTATGTATTTCCCCCTTTTATAACTGCACGGATGAGGCAAAAGATTGGGCGAAGGCCGCAGACGCAATTGTGCGGTGATGCCATAGGAGATTTTATGGCGATTCTACAGGTGACAGCCTTTTCCAAGTGCCTCATGCGCAACGTACCCCTGACCGTGGTGCTGCCGGTGGATCGGATGGTGGCCTCCCCCCGCACCGAGTACCCCACCCTCTACCTCCTCCACGGCATCTTCGGCAATACCCTGGACTTTCTCAACGGCACCCGCATCGGCCGCTGGGCCATGGAGCGGGAGCTGTGCGTGGTGATGCCCAGCGGCGAGAACTCTTTTTATCTCAATGACCCTGACCAGTTTGCCCTTTGGTCGGACTTCGTGGGCAAGGAGCTGGTGGAGCTCACCCGGCGCATGTTCCCCCTCTCCCACCGCCGGGAGGACACCTTCCTCGGCGGCGTATCCATGGGCGGCTACGGCGCCCTCTACAACGGCCTTCAGTTCCGGGATACCTTCAGCTGGATTCTCTCCTTTTCGCCGCCGCTGCGCATGGAGGAGCTGCGGGATCGCGCCACAGACAACGCCTTTATCCTCACCAACCGCCGCTATGCCCAGCGGTGCTTTGGAGACCTCCAGACCGCCCCGGAGCGGGACGTCAATCCCCTCCACCTGGTGGAGCGGCTTTGGAAGGAGGGTGCGCAGCTTCCTCAGATCTATTTGGCCTGTGGGGATCGGGACGAGCTGCTGCCCGGCTCGAAGCGGCTGGCCGCCCTGCTGGAGAGGCTGGAAATCCCCCACATCTTTGAAATTCTCCCCGGTGCCCACGAATGGGACTTCTGGGACGAAGCGCTGCTGCGCGGCCTGGGATTGCTCCCCATCGGCCGCCGGAAATGGAAAAAATAAGCACATAACCTCGGCTTTCGCTGGAGAAAGCCGGGGTTTTCTGTTCATTGAGCATAGGATCGCAAGTTTTGACCCCTTCGCGTGCGGGTCGATGAGGACATCGACCCCTACGGAGGTGTACGCAATCTTACCATTTTTGTTGAATATGACTGTATTTTTTCTCATTTCCCTTGCCATGTTCCAGGTGTCCTCTTGGCATTCCATTG
>NHCFR00700__coassemble_1109_pt1 | contig 28685 bp, 19 predicted proteins | sample NHCFR00700__metabat2_high_PE_007 | metagenome-assembled genome bin NHCFR00700 | reverse complement strand
CGCCGCCGCCGGTGGAGATGTGGGTGATCTTGTCGGCAAAGCCCAGCTGCTCGCAGGCAGCCGCGCTGTCGCCGCCGCCCACGATGGTCACGGCGTCGGAGTCGGCCAGCGCCTGGGCAACAGCGATGGTGCCCTGCGCCAGGGTGGGGTTCTCGAACACGCCCATGGGGCCGTTCCACACCACGGTCTTGGCAGCCTTGGCGGCGTCGGCAAAGAGCTTGCGGCTCTCCTCGCCGATGTCGAGACCCTCCATGTCGTCGGGGATGGCGTCGGCAGCCACGGTCTTGACGTCGATGGGGCCGTCAATGGGATCGGGGAAGGAGGCGGCGATGACGGTGTCCACGGGCAGGAGGAGCTTGACGCCCTTGGCCTCGGCCTTGGCCATCATTTCCTTGCAGTAGTCGATCTTCTCGGTGTCGAGGAGGGACTTGCCCACGGAATAGCCCTTGGCGGCCAGGAAGGTGTAGGCCATGCCGCCGCCGATGATGAGGGTATCCACCTTTTCGAGGAGGTTGTTGATGACGTTGAGCTTGTCGGAGACCTTGGCGCCGCCGAGGATGGCCACGAAGGGACGCTCGGGATCGGCCAGAGCCTTGCCCATGATGCCGATTTCCTTCTGGATGAGGTAGCCGCAGACGGCGGGCAGATAGTCGGCCACACCGGCGGTGGAGGAGTGGGCGCGGTGGGCGGTGCCGAAGGCGTCGTTCACAAAGATATCGGCCAGGGAGGCCAGCTTCTTGCTCAGCTCGGGATCGTTCTTGGTCTCGCCCTTTTCAAAGCGGGTGTTCTCCAGGAGCATGACCTGGCCGTCCTGGAGGGCGGCAGCCTTGGCCTGGGCGTCCTCACCGGCCACGTCCTTGGCCATGATGACGGTCTGACCCAGCAGCTCGCTCAGGCGATCGGCCACGACCTTCAGGCTCAGCTCGGGCTTGTACTCGCCCTTGGGCTTGCCCATGTGGGAGCAGAGGATGACCTTGGCGCCGTGATTGATGAGATACTGGATGGTGGGCAGCGCGGCCACGATACGCTTGTCGCTGGTGATGACGCCGCCCTTGATGGGCACATTGAAGTCGCAGCGGCAGAGTACCCGCTTGCCTTTTACATCAATGTCTTCCACAGATTTCTTGTTGTAGTTCATTACGAATTGCCTCCTCAAAAACGTCATGGAATAAAGTTACCAGGATGTCATGGAGCCCGCATCGAGAAGATGGGGGAACTCCATCTGCCGCAGCGCCTCGAAGACGGCCACGGCCACGGAATTGCTGAGGTTCAGGCTCCGAGCCTCTGCCCGGATGGGAATGCGCAGGCAGCGCTGCGGGTGCTCGGCGAGAAGTGCTTCCGGCAGTCCCTTGGTCTCCTTGCCGAAGACCAGGTAGCAGTCGGGGGAAAACCGCGACGCGGCATAGGAGCGGGGCGCCTTGGTGGAGAAGAGCCAGAAGTCCTGCGCGCCGGTGCGGGCGAGGAAATCCTCCCAGCTTTCATAGACCTTCACGTCCACCAGATGCCAGTAGTCGAGTCCCGCGCGCTTGACAGCCTTGTCCGAAATATCAAACCCCAGGGGCTTGATGAGATGGAGCACGCTGCCGGTGGCGGCGCAGGTACGGGCGATATTCCCAGTGTTGGCCGGAATCTCCGGTTCCACGAGCACAATGTTCAGCATTTTGTCCAGCGCCTTTCTTTCCACTGGATATTTTAGGCCAAAAAGTCGCGAATTGCAACTAGTATTTCCGAGTTTATGCAATTTATCGGATATTTCCAATAGACGGGGGCAAAAAGACGGGTACTTTTGTGAGTATTACCGAAAAATCATTCCGCGTGGCGGGGCATTTTCCGGCTCTGGCCGCGCTTTTTCAGAAAAAATCCTATTTCCATCCAGTTTTTCCCGCGATGGACACGGATTGCAGCAGCGAGGCGGCAAATTGCGTTAGCCGCGCCTCGATGCCCGCGGCGCGCATGGCGTCGCCGGGGTCGTGGGCAGTCTCCAGGAGGAGCGCCCGGGGCGGCAGCATGAAGCCCCGGTTGAGGCACATGGCGCCCAAAAGCTGCCGCGCCACCACGTCGCCGCCGGAGTAGCCCGAGGCCACCACCCCGGCCACGTACTTCTCCCCCATGGACTCCTTTAGCACCAGGCCGGTCATGCGGTTGATGAGCGCCACCAGATTGGCGCCCAATGCATCATTATAGTTGGGGCAGAGAAAGAGCAATAGGTCGCTTGCCCGGATGGCCGGGAAGACCTCCTCGGAGAGGGCGCCGCCATAAAAGCACGTGGCATTCTGGGCAAAGTGCAGGCACTGGTGGTACCCGCAGCCACGGCAGTCGTGCACGGCGCCGTTGAGGAGGGCAATCTCCCGGAGGTCGCAGTGGGGCGCCAGGCGCTCCAAGACCGCCCGCCCCAGGGCAAGGGTGTTGGAGCGGCGCTGCTCCGAGGCGTGGAGCATGAGCACCTTGGGGCGCGCAAACCGGGGCGGCGTAAATTCTGCCAGCCGCGCCGCCAGCTCCCTCACCCGGCGGAAATACGTCTCCTCCCAGGAAAGGCTCCAGTTGGCGGCCTGGATGTGGTGGTTATAGAGGGAGCCCGTGGCCTCCACCAGCGCACGGCCGGGGAGGTACGCCCCGGCCATGGTGGCCGCCAGCGTCAGCGCCTGGGCGGCGGCCTTGGTATAGAGCTCGCCGGTGCCGTCCACCACCATGGCCACGGTGGCGCCGTCCAAGGCGTCCGGCTCCGCCCGCAGGCGGCGGAGCAAGGTGTAGAAGGCGGGATCGGCGCCAAAGTCGTCCACGGCCACGGCAAAGAGGATGGCCTTGCGGCGAAAATCGTCCTCCGGCGAAAGCCGGGGCAGCGCCAAGGGCTCCAGGGCACGGCGCAGCCGGGGATTCTCCCCGAGTAAAGCCAGCTGCGGCGTCATCTCACTGATCCTCCAGCAAATCGTCGTAGGCCCGCTCCAGCCGGGCAAAGAGATCCGGGTGCAGGCGCTCCCGCTGGGTCTCCAGCCCCAGGGGGCTCATGCGGCTGCGGCAGCCGAAGTAGGCGCTGCCCAGCGGCACGGCGCCATAGTGGTATTCCCCCCGCAGGAGCTGCAAGATGCTGATGGCCGCGGAGCTGAGGGCGGGGGCGATGTAGGGCTTGAAGCCCAGCTCCCGCACCCGGAGGTTGGCCTCCCGCGCCAGGGTGGTAAGGCGGAGGGAGAGATCCTCGTTGTAGTCCTCGCCGGGGGCGTTGGCCGCCACCAGCCCCTGGCCGTGGGGGCCGTAGACCCGCACCCGCTCCAGGGGCAGCTCCATGTCCTCGGCGTAGTAGAGCGCCCGGGCGGCCATGACCCCCAGGCCGAAGCCCTGGATCTGCTCGGGGAGAAGCCCCTGCCAGTCGTAGTGCCCGGCCTCGCCGCGGTTGCTCTCCAGGTAGACCGCCCGGGCGAGGAGATCCACCGGGTCGGAAATCTGGCAGAAGAGCCCCATGAACCGCGCCGACCGGGCGCGGCGGGCATAGGAGACGATCATCTGCCGGTTGGCCTCGTACTGCGCCATGCGCACGTCGCCCTGCTCCTGCCCCACCGGCGGCACGCCCCGGGAGGCGGTGAAGAGGAAGAGGTCGCAGTCGAAGAGCTGATCCTCCCGGCAGGTGTGGATTTGGGGCAGGTGGGTGCCCTCGTCCAGCCGCAGCACCTGTCCCAGCTCCAGGCAGTACCGGCGGCAGAGGGCTTCGTTGAAGTCGAAGACCTGGATCTCCCCGATCTCCCGTCCCAAGAGCTTGAGGGCGGTGAGCACCATGCCGCCCACATCGCCCAAGCCCACCAGGGTGAGCTTATAGCGCATGGGGCGCGGGGCGAAGAACCGCTCCACATAGTCAAAGCCCCGGGGAAAGGCCGTGTTGAGCACGGCGGCGCCGTGGGACTTGACAAACTCAGCAAGCTCCGCCGGGGCGTCCGTGGGGGTGGGCTGGGGCAGAAGGGCGGCAGGGCCTTCGGGCTCGGTGAGCTGCCCCAAATCGCTGATGGCAAAAAAGCCCCGGCTGAAGAGGGGGTCGCGGCGGATGAGAATCACCAGCGGCGCCGCCGGACGCCGCACCGGGGTGGATCCGGCGGGAAAGGCGCCTCCCAGAGAGGCGTAGGTGATTGCGTTCTTTTTTCGATATTCCATGGGTTCTCCTTTCTCGCGAAGCCATTGGTGCGGTGGAAATGGTAGGGGTCGATGCCCGCATCGACCCGCGGGCGGCTGATAGCCGCCCCTACGATGCAGTGCACCATCGATCCTGGGTGTAGGGGCGCATTGTATATGCGCCCGGGGAAAGCGCCTCCGAAATCGTAACTGCCTCGGGCGGATATATAATCCGCCCCTACGGGTGCGGTGCGTAGGGGTCGATGCCCACATCGACCCAAAGCCTCCCCTCAAGGGGAGCCCTTAGCCCCTACGTCTCGGTGCGCAGGAGCTGCGCCAGGTCGCTCTCCACGTAGGACGAGGCCGGGATGCTCAGATCATACTGCATCCACGCGCCCTTGTCGGGAAGGCGCGGGCTGTAGACCGCCTCGCCCAGGTGCCGCAGGGTCAGCGACGCGCCGGTGATCTTTTGGTGCTCCCGCTCCAGGGTGAGGAGGATCGACCGGGCGTTTTCAAGGCAGGTCTTCGACAAAGCGCGGATGCCTGCCGGCGGCGCGTCGTAGATGTACTTGGGATAGTAGTAGGGCAAAATCATATTGATGGAGGGCAGGAGCTTTTCAATCTTGCCGCTGCCCGTGACGCTGTCGCCGCCCAAAAAGGGCGTGAGGCCGCTCTCGGTAAACCAGTAGTGGAGGTTGGGGATGAAATACTCACAGTCCACCTGCCGCCTCTGGAGCGCCATGAGATCGTGCCCACGGCCGGACATGATGCCAACCAAAATGCACCGGATGTCCATGCCCGCCTCCTTGAAGAGGGGATCGAGATTGTCAATCCGGTAGCCCTTGTGGAGGAGGTCGTCCACCAGCAGCACCGGGCGGCGGAAGGACTGGATGGTGCGGATCTGATTTTTGAGGGTGCTGTAGCCCGGGTACTCCTCCACGGTGAAATGGGCGATGTCCCGGTCGTAGACCTTCTCCACGTGGAGGGTCTTGGTGACGGTGTTGGGCACGATGGCGTCGGACAAAATCTTGCCGTAGGGCACGCACATGAGGCTCCCCAGGCGCCTTACGCCCACGGGGACGTCGAGCACCTTGTTGTGCTGCTGCACCTTATGGAGCAGCGCCTGGTTGAGGGTCTCGGCGTCGAAGGTCAGCACCAGCGACCCGGGGAAGAGGCTGGTGAGGGCGCTGCGCAGCTTGGGGCGGCTCTCGGCCACGGCCTGGCGCACCGCCGGGTCGTCCCGGTGGGGCGGCTTAATGGCCAGGAAGATGTCCTGGATGAGCACCAGGGGATCCCGCATGTCCACATAGTATAGCCCCTCCTGGCCACGGATGCCCACGAAGCCCAGCTGGGAGAGCGCCTCGGTCAGCGCCGGGCGGGGCTTTTGCAGGCGGCAGAGGGCGTAGGTGCACTCGTCGGTGAGGCTGCGCGCCAGAAGCTCGTTGACGACCTCCCGGCAGGTTTCGGCGCTGTCCTCCCCTTCGCACTGTACCGCGTCCAGCACCAGGATCCGCCCGGAGGTGTGGCGGCGGACGAAGCTGGCCGCCTCGATGTCCCCCACCACCTCGTAGAGCTCCGAAGATCCCGCGATGTGGCCGCAGCTCCAGCCGAGAAGCCGGTCGTCCTGGCGGCTGTAGAGCCCCACTGCCTTGGGCTCCCGCCCCACGGCGTGATAGCGAAGCTCCGAGGGCATGGTGGCCGCCGAGTAGCGGCGGTAGTAGCGCTCCTGGGGCTTGAGCACCTCCTTGAACTGGGGTGAGCGGAGGTAGAGGCCGTACTCGTAAATATACGACTGCGCCACGGGATCCACCAGCATGGAGATATCCATGTCCTTGTCCACATACTCCCGGATGCGGCTGGAGGAGACCGTCTCATAGTAGGCCGGCAGGGAGAGCTCCAAAAGCTTTCCATGGAGGATGGACGAGAGGGGCTCGCCGTCCTCGGGCTCCTCCCGGCGGAAGATCACGTGGTGATAAAAGGCCGCCGAGCCGGGGCGCTCGGACTGGTAGGCCGAGGCGTGGCGGATGACGTCGCTGCCCGCCACCAGGTAGAGCTCCCGGCCAGGGAAGAGGTCGGAGAGGCTCTTGAGATCCTCCGGCGAGGCGATGTTGATGGGGATTTCGTCGGGGAAGATGTACACGTGCCAGAGCCCAGCCACGGACATGCTCACGATCTTCCGCCGCCGGAGCTTGGCCAGGGTATGCTTGCTCCAGGAGAATTCGTCCACGGCCAGGTAGACCTCGAAGCCCCGGGCGCGAATCTCCTCCACAATGCGCTTGTGGCCGGCGGAGAAGGGGTCGAAGGTGCCGGGGAAGAAGGCAACCGGCGGCTGGGGCGGGTCGGGGAAGGCGCCCAGCTCCACCTCGCACTCCACCAAAAAGCGGTAGAGGTGGTTGAGCATGGCGGCGCTGTTGAAGCGGGTGAGAAGATCCCGGCGCTTCTCGGTGAGCAGGCACAAGAGCTTTTTCTCAAGCCGCAGGAAGTCCTCCCGCCGCACCGGAAGCGGAATGTTGGGGCTGGAGAGGACGTCCCGGCACAATGCGGTGAGGGTGGTCTGGTGGATGGAATCTTTATAGTGGGCGATGCCGGTGGTGAGAAGCCCCAAAGCCCGATCCACCGTGGCCGGGTCGTCCCGCACCAGGGTTAAGATGGCGCCCAGGGTATAGCCCGCGGCGCGCGCCGAGCGCTCCACGCCCGAGCGGATCATATCCTCAAGGAAACTCATGCCCTCTTCAAATTCCTTCTCCGGCAGGGTGCAAAGGAGCTTTCCCAGGAAGGGCGGGATGAACCGCGACACCTGATCCCGGCCATTCTCCAGCTCCCGGAGGAGATCCACGGCGATCTCGTTGCGCTGATCCACCGTGAGGTAGGCGGCGATCTTCAAAAGCCCCTCCCCCGCGTGCTCCCGCACCGGCAGATGCTCGCTCACCGAGAGGAGGTTGGACAGGTGCATGGCCGTGTGGAAGGCGTTTTCCGGGTGCGCCTCCACATCGCCGCACAGCGCGTCGATGTGCACCAGCTTCACCGTCCAGTGGACGGCGATTTTCAAATTGCTCAGGTACAGCCGCGCCGGATCCACAGGTTCCTCCAAACAGGTGCGCGGGTCCAGGGCGCGGAGGATTCGCACGGCCAAAAACCGCACGGAAAATTCGCTGTCCTGCACCGCCTCTTGGAGCATGGTCTCCAGCGGCAGCGGCAGAGGCTGCTCCGCCAGGGGCAGCAGATGCTCCAAGAGCCCCAGGGCGGTGATGCGGTGGTGCACGGCGCCGCGGCTCAGGCGCAGCAGGGGCGCGGCCATGGCCTCCACGTCCTCGGGCGAGAGCGCCGCGGTGGGCACATACCTGAGGGCGTCGGCCAGGATAAAGGCGTCCTCCCCTTCCTGCTCCATAAACGCCCGCAGCAGCGGCCGCGCCATGGCGGGCGCCTCGGCGGGATTGCAGCTTTCAAAGAGGCTCCAGGTGATGGCCTTGAGGGAGTTGGAAATCCGCTGGGCGTGGCCGGCGGTGATCCGCCGGTCGGGGTGCAGGCACTGGAGGAGATAGCTCTCCCAGATCTCGGCGGATTTGTCCAAAAGCGCCATCATTCCCGGCGCCAAGGCCGACTTGGGGGCGTCGTGGGGCAGCTCCTTGCGGTAGCTGGGGCCGGAGTTGGCGAGAATTTGCCCCATGAGCTGTCCGGCACGGCGGCGGACGTCGCCCTCATGGTGCATGAGGAGCTCATAGAGGAACTTCAGCGTCTTCTGCTTGCCGGCGGCGGTCATATAGGTGCTGTACTCGTCCAGGAGCCGGAGATACGTGCGGATGGAGGCCGTGGTGCGCTCCCCCCGCGCCTTTTCGAGAAACAGGTCGAAGGACTGCTCGGTGGTGATGGTGTGCATCAGGCGCACGTTGCTCTCGAAGGTCATCCGCTTGAGCGCCTGCCGCGCCTCCCGGGGGGTGAGCAGCGCCGGATCCCGGTGGGACACGGTCTTTAAGGTGGTGTCAGCAAGGTCGGCGCCCACGCCGTTGGCCTGGAGGAATGCCTCGAAGTCCCGGAGCTTACAGTACACCGTCTCATACCGCCGCTGCTTCTGGGGCGTCATATCGGCCAGCTTGGAGAAGATCATATCCCGGCTCTCAGAAAGGGAGTAGATGCCCATGACCTCTTTGCCGTTGACCCGCGTCCCCCGGACGCGGAAGTCGGCATAGATGAGCAGGAGGGATTCCATGGGCAAATTCTCAAATTCCAGATCCCAGGTGGAGTGGTTGGCGGCCACGTGGCCGATTTCGGGGAGGCCTGCCTCCTCCAGCCACGTCCAGGTGAAGTAATAGTGGAGGTAGGCGATGCGTTTTAAGTCTGCGCCCCGGCAGCCGAACTTGCCCACGTCGTGGGAGAGGCTGGCCGCCGACACCAGGGGCAGATCCACCGGCAGCCCCGCCGCCCGGGCGAGGATGGCCGCGTGGAGCGCCACATTGTGCACGCCGATGATGTGGGAGGCCGTGTCGAAGGGCATGCACTCCCGGCCGATGCGAAGAAGCGCCATGAGCCGCTTCTCCTCGACGAGGGCTTGAAAGCGGCCATACTCCTCCGCCACCCGGCTCTCGGCAATGGCGCCCTCGGGCAGGGGCAGAAGATCGGTGAGGGGATCAAAGGGCGCGTCCTCGTGCTGGAGCGCCCAGCAGAGGGCGGGCAGGTACACCTCCTCCACCGCATTCATCAGGGCGGGGTCGAAGACCTCGCCGTCGGGGTAGAGCTGGGCGCAGAGATAGCGGTAGCACCAGGGAAGATAGCCCTCCGCCGGCGGCGGGGGCAGCTGATGAAGGCACAGGGAAAGCACCGCACCGCAAAGGCCGGCGCGGTCGCCGGAAAGGGCGGCGGAAAGCCCCTGGGGCAAAGGCCGTGGATCCATGGTTGACCCTCCTTGGTAAAGTGGTATCGGGCACGGTGCAGTTTCCGGGCATGGGTGTAGGGGCGCATTGTATATGCGCCCGGGGAAGGCACTGGCGAAACCGCAGGTGCACGGGCGGATATATAATCCGCCCCTACGGGTGCGGTGCGGATTGCGGGCGGCCATAAAGGCCGCCCCTACTGACGCGCTTTCGGATTTGTCGTAGGGGCGGGGTTTATCCCCGCCCGTGCCGCCCCGCCGAACGAATCGCGGGTGTGCCGTTTTGTTTATTATACCGTCTCTTTCTCCCGGTGACAACAAAAAGTGGCCAGCTTTCGCTGGCCACTGGGGGGACTTTTCTTAGATGAGGTTTTTCTCCGTCTCTTTGCTGAACATATGCACCACGTTGCCGCCGAAGGTGATGTCGATCTTGGAGCCGTAAGTGAAGCCGTTCTTCTGCTCGTTGGCCAGGTCGATGGTGGGCAGGATCACGATGGCGTCCTTGCCGTCGATGTTCACGTGCATGTGGATGGTGCTGCCCATGAGCTCGGTGACGTCCACCCGGGCGTCGATGGCGTGGGGCGCGCTGGGATCACAGAGCACGATGTGGTCAGGACGGATGCCCAGGGTGATGTCCTGGGGCTGGACGTTGCCCTTCTTCAAGGCCGCCTGCTTGTCGGCGGGCAGGTCAATGCGCACGCCGCAGGTGCTCACATAATACGTCTCGCCGCTCTTCTCCAGCTTGGCGTCGAAGAAGTTCATCTGAGGCGTGCCGATGAAGCCGGCCACAAACAGATTGGCGGGATGGTCGAAGACCTCCTGGGGGGTGCCGATCTGCTGGATGAAGCCGTCGCGCATGATGACGATGCGGTCGCCCAGGGTCATGGCCTCGGTCTGGTCGTGGGTGACATAGATAAAGGTGGTGTTGATCTTCTGCCGCAGCTTGATGATTTCGGCGCGCATCTGGTTGCGGAGCTTGGCGTCCAAGTTGGAGAGGGGCTCGTCCATCAGGAACACCTGGGGATCCCGCACAATGGCGCGGCCGATGGCAACACGCTGGCGCTGGCCGCCGGAGAGCGCCTTGGGCTTGCGGTTGAGGTACTGGGTGATGTCCAGAATCTCGGCAGCCTCGCGCACCTTGCGGTCAATTTCATCCTTGGGCGTCTTCTTGAGCTTGAGGGAGAAGGCCATGTTGTCATACACGGTCATATGGGGATACAGGGCGTAGTTCTGGAAAACCATGGCGATGTCGCGATCCTTGGGGGCGACGTCGTTCATGAGCTTGTCGCCAATCCACAGCTCGCCTTCGCTGATCTCTTCGAGGCCTGCCACCATGCGCAGCGTGGTGGACTTGCCGCAGCCGGAGGGGCCGACCAGGACGATGAATTCCTTGTCCGCGATCTCCATGTTGAACTCCTGCACCGCGACGACGCCCTTTTCGGTGATTTGCAGATTTGCCTTTTCCTTCTGGGGCTCGTCGTCCTTCTTCTTTTTCTTCTTGCTCTCGCCCGCTGCGTTGGGGTAGATTTTCTTGACGTTCTTCAGGATCACTTTTGCCATGCGTTCGACTATAATCACACTGCCTCCGCAAGGTGTGATTTCACGACCCCGCGCGTTGGCGGGCGCCGCATTACGACAGGTCTCCACACTGCCGCACCGCTAGTCTGGCGGTTTGTTGCTGTTCCTCCTTTTTTGATACCGCGCTGTGGTATTCTGTGGAGTACCACAGGCGGCCATAATATAATGTTATTTTACCAGAGTCGAAAACGCGGCACAAGGAACGTTTTTTCCAAACTTCCCCATGGATTTTTAGAGAATCTCACAAAAATCCCCGCCGTTGCCTTTCCCTCGAGGCCATGGTATAATTTTTCTGAACAACTCACTGGGAGGCCGTGTCATGCGCAACACCACCCTTTGCTACCTGGAGCAAGACGGGCAGTACCTGATGCTCCACCGGGTGAAAAAGTCCCACGACGTCAACCACGGCAAGTGGATCGGCGTGGGCGGGAAATTTGAATTTCAGGAGAGCCCCGAGGACTGCCTCCTCCGGGAGGTGCGGGAGGAGACCGGCCTGACCCTCAAGAGCTGGCGCTACCGGGGCATCGTCACCTTCTGCTATAACGACGACGAGGCCGAGTACATGCATCTCTTCACCGCCGACGGCTGGACGGGCACCCTGAAGGAGTGCGCCGAGGGAGAGCTTCGGTGGGTGCCCCGGGCAGAGGTGGGATCCCTCAACCTCTGGCAGGGCGACCGGATCTTCCTGGCGCTTCTCGCCCGGGACGAGCCCTTCTTCTCCTTGAAGCTCACCTATCGGGGCGACGATCTTGTGGGCGCCGTGCTCAACGGCGTGCCCCTTTCCTAGGAGGCGGCCATGGAGACAAATTTCCTCTTTACCGCCGTGGAGATGGTGGGCATGGTGGCCTTCGCCCTCTACGGCGCCCTGGTGGGGCTCAAGTACCGGCTGGATCTCTTCGGCATTTTGCTCATGGGCATCACCGCCTCGCTGGGCGGCGGCGTCATCCGCGACCTGCTCATCGGCATCACGCCCCCGGCCATGTTCCGGGACTACCGGTATCTCCTGGTGGCCGTGGTCACGTCGCTGGTGGTGTTCCTGGCGGCCTACCTCTCCAAGGGGCGCTACCACGACTACGAGACCAAGGTGGAGGCATTGGCCAATATCTTTGACGCTTTGGGGCTCGGCGCCTTCAACGTGGTGGGCGTCCAGGCGGGAATCAACGCAGGCTTCTCAGGCAACGGCTTTTTGCTGGTGTTTCTGGGGCTGATGACCGGCATCGGCGGTGGAATCCTCCGGGATCTGTTCGTTTTGCGCATGCCGGTGGTGTTCCACAAGCACGTCTACGCCCTGCCGGCCATCGGCGGGTCGTACCTCTATTACCTGCTGCTGTGCCGCCTGTCGGTGCCCCAGCTGCCGGCGTCCATGGTGGTCATCGCCCTGGTGTTTTTGGTGCGCATGCTGGCCACCCGCTACCGCTGGAATTTGCCCCATGCTTCGTAACGAAAAAACCGCCCGAGAGGCGGTTTTTTCCTTACTGATTCACGCTTTTCCGCCGTCCCTACGGTGCAGTGGGAATTTCAACCGCACCCTGTAGGGGTCGATGTCCTCATCGACCCGCGGGCGGCTGATAGCCGCCCCTACGGGTGCGAGGGAATTGGGCCGCTTCACCGATCCCACTTGTCGCACAGCGCCGTGACCTGGTCGGCAAATTTCGCCAGCTCCCGGTTGGCGAGGCCGCGGTTCTTCTCGATGACGTTGAGGAGCCGCCGGCCAGCCTGGTAGAGCCGCTGGAAGACTGCATTGGTGCGCACCGAGACCTTCCGCTTCTCCATGTGGGTGCGGAAGCCCAGGCTCTGCCACTGCATGGCTGTGAGGTCGAAGCACGAGCCATTGTAGGGCGCCTCGGCGTCCAGCTGGAGCTTCTCCCGGAGGAGGGCGGCGAAGGTGTCGGTGACGGCGTCGCTGCCGTGGTTCACGAAGACCTTCTTGGGCTTATGGGTCATGGCCGCCATCCAGTTTAGGAGCATACTCTGGTCGGCGTGGCCGCTGATGCCGTCCATCTGCTCGATTTTGGCGTTGACCTGGATCTCCTCGCCGAAGAGCTTCACGCTCTTGGCGCCATCCAGGAGCTTCCGACCCAAGGTGCCCTCGGACTGGTAGCCCACGAAGAGGATGGTGCTCTGGGGACGCCAGAGGTTGTGCTTCAAGTGGTGGCGGATTCTACCTGCCTCGCACATACCGCTGGCCGAGAGAATCACCTTGGGCTCGGGATCCAGGTTGATGGCCATGGACTCCTGGCTGGTGGTGGAGGTGCGAAGGCCGGGGAAGTGGATGGGGTCGATGCCCCGGCTCAAAAGGTCGAGGGTCTCATCGTCATAGTATTCCATCATGCCGCCGGAGTAGATGTTGGTGGCCTCCACCGAGAGGGGCGAATCGACATACACCGGGAAGCCGTCGTGGCCGTGGATGCGGCCGTTCTGCTTGATCTCCCGCAAAAGGAACAATAGCTCCTGGGTTCTGCCCACGGAGAAGGCCGGAATCACCAGATTGCCCCCACGATCCAGGGTGTCCTGGAGGACGCGGGTGAGCTGGCCGGCGTAGTCGGCGCGGGGGCCGTGGAGCCGGTCGCCGTAGGTGGATTCGATGACCACGAAGTCCGCCCCCACGGGCATTTGGGGATCCCGGATCAGGGGACGGTGGACATTGCCCAAGTCGCCGGAGAAGAGAAGCGTCTCGGTGCTGCCGTCCTCGGTGACGGTGACGGTGATGCTGGCCGAGCCGAGCAGGTGCCCCGCGTCCTGGAAGGAGATGGAGATCCCGTCCAGGATGGGATAGGTGGGGCCGTAGGTGCACGGGCGGAAGAGCCGCAGGGCGGCCTGGGCGTCGTTCACCGTGTAGACCGGCTCGATGATCTCGCCGCCGGCGCGCTGCGCCTTGCGGTTGCGCCACTGGGCTTCTGATTCCTGGATGTGGGCGGAATCGAGGAGCATGATCTCCGAGAGCTTGGTGGTGGCCTCGGTGGCGTAGATGGGGCCGCGGAAGCCCTCCTTGGCGAGCCTGGGGATCATGCCGGAGTGGTCGATGTGGGCGTGGGTCAAGAGCACGCAGTCGATCTCCCCGGCAGCCAGGGGCAGGGGCGGATTTTCATAGAGGTCGGCGCCCTGCTCCATGCCGTAGTCGATGAGGATGTTGTGCCCCGCGGCGGTGAGGAGCGTCCGAGAGCCGGTGACCTCGTGGCCGGCGCCTAAAAATGTCAGCTTCATGGCAGTGCTCCTTTCTCATGTTCTTACCTCCAGTATACCGCAAAGGCAGCCGTTTGCCTATGATTTTTTCATGCAATCTCTTGACTTTTTCCGCGGATGCCCCTATGCTTTTTGGGTAAGATGACAAGGAGGGAGTATGATGCAATTTATCTGTAACCGCTGCGGCGCCGCCGCCCCGGTGGACACCCGGCAGCCCCGCTGCACCTGCGGCGGCCTGTGGAAGCTGGACTTTACGCCGCCGCCCTTTGACTTAAAGCTGGTGGATCAGTCCGTGTGGGGGCTCTTCCGGTACCGGCGGTTTTTGCCCCTCACCGGAGACGCGTGGAAGGAGGTCACCCTGGGCGAGGGCATGACGCCTTTGGTTCCCCTCACCGACGACGTGCTCCTCAAAATGGACTACTATATGCCCACCCTTTCCTTCAAGGATCGCGGCGCGGCGGTGCTGGTGGCGCATATGAAGGCCATCGGCGTGGAAAGCGCCGTGCAGGACAGCTCCGGCAACGCGGGCAACAGCGTGGCTGCCTACTGCGGCCGGTGCGGCATCCAGTGTGATATCTACGTGCCCGAGGGCACCTCTCCGGGAAAGATCGCCATGATTGAAGCCCACGGCGCCACCGCCCACGTGATCCCCGGAAGCCGCGACCACTGCGCCGACGTCTGCCGCGCCCAGGTGGACAAGGAGGGGCGGTACTACGCCAACCACGTCTACAACCCCTTCTTCTACGAGGGCACCAAAACCTACCTCTACGAGGTCTACGAGCAGCTGGGGCGGCTGCCCAAGCACCTGTTCGTGCCCCTGGGCAACGGCACGCTGTTCCTCGGCGTGGTCAAGGCCATGGAGGAGCTCAAGGCGGCGGGGCTGATTGCCGAATACCCCAAGGTCATCGCCATCCAGTCCGAGCGGTGCGACCCCTTCGTGAAGGCTGCGGCAGCCCACAGCCTGGATCCCGCGCCGGTGACCCCCACGCCCACCATGGCCGAGGGCATCGCCATCGGCGTGCCCATGCGGGGGCGGGAGATTCTCGAGGCCATCTACCGCTACAATATGGAGCTTGTCACCGCGCCGGAGGATCGGATCTTGGAGGCGCGCAGCTACCTCGCCCGCCGGGGAATCTACTGCGAGCACACCACGGCAGCCAATCTCGCGGCCTACTGGCACTACTGCGAGATCCACGGGAAAACCCCCGACAGCCTCCTCACCATGTGCGGCGCCGGACTCAAGTCCGACCACTGAGGGCTGCGAAAGCCTCCCCTTGGTGTGGCGGAATGTTCGGCTGCACCCCGTAGGGGCGCGCATTGCGCGTCCGGGCAGGCAAGCGGACGGCCAATGGCCGCCCCTACGGGTGCGGTGAAGTTTCGATCCCGGGTGTAGGGGTCGATGTCCTCATCGACCCGCGTAAGCGTCAGCGGCCTGGTACCAGCGGCGGCATGAGGGCATGCCGCCCTACGGGTGCGGTGCGTTCGGCGATACCCTTGCGGGAATCGCCGCTGCCCTACGGGCGGGCATAAAGCCCGCCCCTACATCCACGCTCCCGGTGCTCTTGTAGGGGCGGCCTTTATGGCCGCCCGTGCCAGGGTGCGGTGCAAAAACCGCCGTCCCGCGAAGGGACGGCGGTTTTCCATTTACAAAAGCGCTGCCAGGCAGAGCACCACCTTGGCGCAGTGGTCGGCAGCGGCGGCCTCGAAGGTGGGATAGTCCACATGGGCGCTGTCGTCGGCCTGGTCGGAGATGGCGCGGATGACCACAAAGGGAAGGCCGTTTCGCACCGCGCCCTGGGCGATGGCCGCGCCCTCCATCTCGGCGCAGTCGCCGTGGAACTGCGAGACCAAGCGCTCCTTCACTTCCCTGCTGGAAATGAACTGATCGCCGCTCACCACCCGTCCCCTAAGTACCCGGCGGGTGGGATCCACGGCCTCGCTGGCCTGCTGCGCCAGGGTAGCCAGGCTCTCGTCGGCCACGAAGCTCTCCGCCTGTCCCGGCACCTGGCCGGGGGCGTAGCCGAAGGTGGTCACGTCCACGTCGTGCTGCACGGCGTCGGTGGAGATGAGCAAATCGCCGATCCGAAGCTGGTCACTCAGCGCCCCGGCGATGCCCGTGTTGAGAATATGGGTCACGGAAAAGAGGTCGCACAGGCACTGGACGCACAGGGCGGCGTTGACCTTGCCCACGCCGCTTTGCACCACCACCGCGGGCGTGCCCCGGAGGCTCCCCTCATAAAAGGTCATGCCCGCCTTGGTGGTGACGGTGGGATGCTCCATGGCGGCCTGGAGGGTCTTGACCTCCTGCTCCATGGCGCCGATGATTCCAAGTTTCATCTCGCCGCCTCCTTATTCGGGATACCGGAGGGTCTCCGGCGCGGCAGTTTCCAGCACGCTCACATACCGCCGGGCGTAGAACTGCGCCATGGGGAGGTTCATGTCGAGATAATTGCCGCAGTCCTTGGCCGACGCCCCGGGAATCTCCCCGGAGAAGTCCCGGATGAAGCGGAAGGTGTCGGCCACCAGGGGCAAAACGTCCTCGGACGCAAGATCCCCAGAAAGGAGCAGGTAAAATCCCGTGCGGCAGCCCATGGGGCCAAAGTACACCACGCGATCCTTCCACGCCGGGTCGTTTCGCAGGTACGTGGCGCCCAGGTGCTCGATGGCGTGCACCTCGGCGGTGTTCATCACCGGCTCGATGTTGGGCGCGGTGATGCGAAGGTCAAAGGTGGTGACGGTCTCGGCGCCGATGCGGTCTTTCCGGGAGACGTAGAGTCCCGGCCGCAGGCGCAGGTGGTCGATGGTAAAGCTCGCGATTTTTTCCATGTCACTTCACCGTAATGAGTTCATAGTCCCGGGTGCCCAGGCCGATCTCCTCGGCGTGGGCAGGACCCGTGCGCCAGTCGGTGGTGGGATGGGCGGCGATGAAGCGATCGGGCATCCCGGCGCGCTCGGCGATGAGGCTCATGGGGTTCACCGGCTGGCGGTTCACCGCGTCGGCGCAGGCCACGTCGATGGCCACCGGGTCAAAGGAGGCGAACATGCCCACATCCGGCACGATGGCCGCGTCGTTCTCGGCGTGGCAGTCGCAGTTGGGAGAGACCTGGCTCACAATGTTGATATGGAAGTTGGGACGGCCGTCCACCACGGCCTTGGCATACTCGGCGATCTTGCCGTTGAGGTTTTCAAAGGTCTCGTCCTGGGCGGCCTCCACGGCGTCCTTGGGGCACACGCCGATGCACCGGCCGCAGCCGACGCACTTATCATAGTCGATGGTGCACTTGCCGTTTTCGATCTGGGGGCCGTCGTGGGCGCAGATCTTCTTGCACGCGCCACAGCCGATGCACTTCTCCTGATCCACAATGGGCTTGCCGGCGGAGTGCATCTCCATCTTGCCGGCGCGCGAGCCGCTGCCCATGCCCAGGTTTTTGAGGGCGCCGCCGAAGCCCGCCATCTCGTGCCCCTTGAAGTGGTTGAGGGAGATGACGATGTCGGCGTCCATGATGGCGCGGCCGATCTTGGCGGTTTTACACAGCGTACCGCCCACCACCGGCACCTCCACATCGTCGGTGCCCTTCAAGCCGTCGGCAATGAGGATCTGGCAGCCCGTGGCATAGGGGCTGAAGCCGTTGAGGAGTGCCGTGTCCAGGTGATCCAGGGCGTTCTTCCGGGAGCCCACGTAGAGGGTGTTGCAGTCGGTGAGGAAGGGGTAGCCGCCCAGCTCCTTCACATAGTCGGCCACGTACCGGGCGAAGTTGGGGCGCAGGAAGGCCAGGTTGCCCAGCTCGCCGAAGTGAATCTTGATGGCCACATACTTCCCCTGGAAGTCAATCTTATCCATGCCCGCGGCCTTCATGAGCTTGCGGAGCTTCGTCTGGTGGTTCTGGCCGTTCTTCATGCGGAAATCGGTAAAATACACGGCAGCACGTTCCATGAAAGTGTCCTCCTAATCGTTCTTAATGGAAACTCGATATTACTACTATACCGGCTTTCTTTCCCGGTGTCAAATGGCTGGGGCGAAAAAAAGAGTGTAGATATTCCACCCCGGCTCTGGTATAATAATAAAGAATCCAGGCTGTAGAAAAACCCCGCAGAAGACTGATGCGACAGAGCAGCGGGGGGTGTGTGCGGGGGGCAAAAAGCCCACCGCGCGTTCAATCAAACAGGATTTTGAAACTTTTTTGAAAGTTTCAAAATCCGCACAGCGTGGCGAAAAGACTTTTTCGCCACGCTGAAAGAATCGAAACATTCCGGCCAGTGCCGGGGAAGGGATGGCGGTATGGGATTTTCGCAGCTCCTGGGCAACGAGCACCTCAAGGCGCAGCTCTCTGCCGCCTTCGCGCACGATAAGCTTTCGCACTGCTTCCTCCTGACCGGCCCCGAGGGCTCCGGCAAGAAAACCTTGGCGCGGCTTCTGGCTGCGGCCATGGAGTGCGAAGGCAGGGATCGCCCCTGCTGCGCCTGTCCCGCCTGCCGGAAGGTGCTCTCGGACATCCACCCCGACGTCATCACCGTGGACACCCCCGAGCGCAAGACCGTGCCTGTGGAGCGCATCCGCGCCCTCCAGGCCGACGCCTACATCCGCCCCAACGAGGGCGCCAGGAAGGTCTACCTCCTGCCCCGCGCCCAGGCGCTCACCGAGAGCGCCCAAAATGCCCTTTTAAAGCTCATCGAGGAGCCGCCGCCCTACGGCGTCTTCCTCCTGCTCACCGACAACCCCGAAAAGCTCTTGCCCACGGTGCGAAGCCGCTGCCAGCTCCTGCGCCTTTCGCCCCTCTCCCCCGCCCAGGCGCTGCCTGCCTTACAGGAGCGCTTTCCAGGCCGGGACGAGGCCACGCTCCTTTCGGCGCTGCGCCAGGGCGGCGGGTACCTCGGCCCCGCGGCGGCGCTTCTAGAAGACGAAGCCCTCACCCAGGAGACGGCGGCGCTGGTGAAAGCCCTCGCCGCCCGGGATTCTCTGGCGCTGGCGACGCTGCTGGCCGGGCTGGAGCGGCGCAGCCGCGAGGAGCTCACGGCGCTTTTGCTGGAGTGGAAGAGCCTCTTCACCCGCGCCCTCACCTCCCGCACCGGCCTGCTGGCGTCCAAGGAGGCCGCCGCGTTGGCCGCGGCGCTCTCGGCGTCCGCCCTTTACCGCGGCGCCAAGGCCGTGGAGCGCGGCTTGGAGGCCGCCGCCTCCAACGTGGGCGCTGGGCACCTGTGCGGCTACCTGGCCGCGGAACTGACCGAGACCGTCACCCGTTAAATTTTCACCTGTTTCACACAGAGTAAGGAGAACACATGCTAGACCAGGAAAACACCCCCCTCCGCCCCGAAGAGACGGAGATCCCCCAGGCGCTGCTGCCCGAGGACGATGGCGACATGGTGACCGTGGCCGACATCCACTTCCGCAGCAACACCAAGGTATATTTCTTTGACCCCGGTGAATTGACCCTCAAGCCCGGCGACCACGTCATCATCGACACCGCCCGGGGGCTGGAGTACGGCATCTGCGCCGCCGGAAACCACACTGTGCCCCGCCGGGACATCGTGCCGCCCCTTCGGCAGGTTGTGCGCCTGGCCACGGAGAAGGACGAGCGCATCAACGCCGAAAACGAGCAAAAGGAGAAGCGCGCCTACGAGGTCTGCCTGCAAAAAATCCGCGACCACGGCCTGGACATGCAGCTGGTGTCGGCGGAGTGCGCCTTCGACGGCAGCAAGATCCTCTTCTTCTTCACCGCCGACGGGCGAGTGGACTTCCGGGAGCTGGTGAAAAACCTCGCCTCGGTGTTCCGCACCCGCATTGAGCTCCGGCAGATCGGCGTAAGAGACAAGGCCAAGATGGTGGGAGGCCTGGGCATGTGCGGCCGTCCCTTCTGCTGCCGGGAGTTTTTGGACGACTTCCAGCCCGTGTCCATCAAGATGGCCAAGACCCAGAATTTGAGCCTCAACCCCACCAAGATCTCCGGCACCTGCGGCCGGCTCATGTGCTGCCTCAAGTATGAGCAGGAGGCCTACGAGGATCTCCTCAAGACCAGCCCGAAAAACGAGTCCTTTGTGGACACCGTGGACGGCCGGGGCACGGTGGTGGACGTGAACCTCCTCAAGCAGACCGTCCGGGTGCGGATGGAGGATGCGCCAGACACCATCAACACCTATAAAAACACCGAAATCGTGGTGCTGCGCAACGGCAAGGCCAAGAAGAACGACCCGCCCATTCCCAAGGATCTGGCGCCATTGTCCTCCCTGCCCAAGATCGTCAAGAAGCGCGAGCCCATGCCCGAGGCGCTGCCCGAGGTGATGTTCCAGGGCGAATCCCTCACGGCGGAAAAGCCCGCGCAGCCGCCGGTGCAGGAAGCTGCGCCCCAGCGCAGCCGGCGCCGCCGCCGCAAGCCCCAGGGCGAGCGCCCCGAGGGGCAGAAGCCGGCGGAAAAACCGGCCGAAAAGCCCCAGAAGGCAGAAAAGCCGGAAAAGACCGAAAAGCCGGACAAGCCGCGCCAGGAGAAGAAGCCCCGTCCCGAGGGCGAAAGCGCTCCTGCCGGTGAGACGCCCCACCGCCGCCGTCGCCGCCGCCCCCGTGGCGGCAGCAAGCCCGGCGGTACGCCGCCCGAGGCCGGCGCATAATCAAAACACGCGCGCTGCAGCTTAGATGCCGCAGCGCGCGTGTTTTTTTGCCAAGCCTGTAACCCGCACCGCACCAAAGGCTCCCCTGTGAAGGGGAGCTGGCAGCCGAAGGCTGACTGAGGGGTTGCAGGCCGGTGGTGATCAGCAGTTCTGATCCCCTCCGTCGCACGATCGTGCGCCACCTCCCCTTGGGCACCAAGGGGAGGCTTTTGCGCCCCTACGAGGTTGCCCGGCGGACGATCCAGGCGGCGGCGTAGCCTGCCGCCAGTCCCACCAGGGCGCCCGCCAGGACGTCGGTGGGATAGTGCACCACCAGATAGAGCCGGGAAAGTCCCATCAGCACGGGAAACAGCCACAGCCACCACCGCCAGGGACGTTTTAACAGGAAAAAGAGCGCCGCCGTGGCCGCCATGGCCGCGGTGGTGTGCCCCGAGGGGAAGGAGGCGTCGGATTCTATCATGGCGCCGGCCTCCAGCCACCATTGGTGGAGAAGCCGCGTCTCGTCGGCATAGGGTCTTGCCCGCTCCACCAGGGGCTTTAAGACCACATTGGTCACCAGCGCCCCCAGCGCCAGCGCCAGAAGCACCCCCGCGCCCAGCCGCCGGGTGGGACGCAGCGCCAGAAGCACCAGTCCCAGCAAAATCAGCGCAATCCCACCGGCGCCCAGCGCCGCCAAAAGCCGCGCCAGGGGGTCGAGGATTGTCCCCGCCCAGGCCTGCTGCAAGCCGTGGATGGCGCCGAGGATCGCCTGGTCAAAGCCCGAAAAGACCTCATCGAGCCACATGGCCGCCATACAAGTCCCTCCTTCTAGCAAAGAATGAAAATGCCGGAGGGTGTTCACTCTCCGGCGTGGTGCGGGCATGGGGACTCGAACCCCAACGCGTAAGCACGAGAACCTAAATCTCGCATGTCTACCAATTCCATCATGCCCGCGCATGGTGTTAGGATGTATCTTATCATACCCCGCCGGGTCTGTCAACGGGGCGCGTTTGCCGGGGAACGACACACGGGCGGCTGCAAAACGGCCAGCTATTCCCGCAAATTATGTCGAATAATTGGAGGTTTTTACAGAAAATATGGAAAAATTCTACTTTTCTGTTGTCAGCGTCTTGGTGGCTGGATATAATAGAGTAAATAACTGTCCGCAGCGCCGTGCCCGAAGCGCAATATAAGTGCACGGTGATCTTTTTCGAGAGGAGAGTTCCATGAGCTACCCCATTCAACCCATTCTGGCCAACACGGAGGCGCTTTTGAAGCTCCGTCACGACGAGACACTCACCTCCACCACCCCCCAGCGCTTCCACGACTGCCTGGGGCAGGCCGTGATGATGGCCATCAGCAAAAACTGGACCGAGAGCAAAAAGCGCCGGGAGGGGCACCGCAAGGCCTACTACCTCTCCGCCGAATACCTCATGGGACGGCTGGTCTACTCCAACCTCTTCAACATGGGCATTCTCCATTCCATCCGCCGCGCCTTCGCCGAAAAGGGCGTGGACCTGGCCGAGCTCGAAGACATCGAGGACGCCGCCCTGGGCAACGGCGGCCTGGGGCGCCTGGCCGCCTGCTTCTTGGACAGCGCCGTCACCAAGGGCATTCCCCTCTCGGGCTACGGCCTCCGCTACCGCTTCGGCCTCTTCAAGCAGAGCTTCGACGAGGCAGGCAACCAGAAGGAAATGGCCGACGACTGGACCCGCTACGGCGATCCCTGGAGCTACCGCCGGGAAAAGCATGCCGTGAAGGTCACCTTCGCCGACCAGACCGTCATCGCCATGCCCTACGACATGCCCATTCTCGGCTACCATACCGACAACATCGGCACATTGCGCCTGTGGCAGTGCGAGCCAGAGCAGGAGCTGGACTTCGACGCCTTCAATGCCCGGGATCTCGAAAAGGCGCTCCAGGAGAAGAACAGCGCCGAGGACATCACCCGCGTCCTCTACCCCAACGACGAAACCCGCGAGGGAAAGCTCCTGCGCATCCGCCAGCAGTATGTTCTCTCCAGCGCGTCCCTCCAGGACATTCTGCGGGTCTACCGCTCCACCCACGGCAAGGATCTGGTGCACCTCCACGAGGCCGCCGCCATCCAGCTCAACGACACCCACCCCGCCCTCTCCATTCCCGAGCTCATCCGCCTTTTGATGGCCGAAGGACTGGACTTTGATTCCGCCGTGACCGTGGCCGGGAAGACCTTCGCCTACACCAACCACACCGTCATGGCCGAGGCGCTGGAGACGTGGGATCTCGACCTCATGGGGGAGATCCTCCCGGAGATCGTGGAAATCCTCCGGCGGCTGGACGACCGCTGCCGGAAGGAGTACCCCGGCCTCTCCCTGATCCGGGATAACCGCATTCACATGGCCGACCTCTCCATCTACCTCTCCACGGCGGTCAACGGCGTGGCCAAGATCCACACCGAGATTCTCAAGCACCACGTCTTCCGGGACTGGTACGCGGTCTTCCCCGAGAAGTTCCAGAACAAGACCAACGGCATCACGCCCCGGCGGTGGCTGGGGCTCTCCAACCCCGAGCTCACCCGGCTTCTCGAGGAGTATGTGAGCCCCGGCTTCCTCACCCAGCTCGACTGGCTCCAGGTCTTGAAGCCCGTCATCGACGACGAGCTCATTTCCAAATTCAACCAGGTGAAGTTCACCAAAAAGCAGCAGCTGGTGAAAGTGCTCCGGGATAAGGAGGGCGTGGTGGTGGATCCCCACTTCGTCTTCGACGTGCACATCAAGCGCCTGCACGAGTATAAGCGCCAGCTTCTAAACGGCTTCTCCATTCTGGACATCTACTTCGCCCTCAAGGAGGGACGCCTGCCCGACTTCACCCCCACCCTCTTCCTCTTCGGCGCCAAGGCCGCCCCGGGCTACCGCCGCGCCAAGGCCATCATCCGCTACCTCAATCGGGTGGCAAAGCTGGTCAACGGCGATCCGGCCATGGCCGGGAAGATGCAGGTGGTGTTCGTGCAGAACTATAACTGCTCCTACGCCGAGCATATCATCCCCGCCGCCGACATCTCCGAGCAGATCTCCGCCGCGGGCACCGAGGCCTCCGGCACGGGAAATATGAAGCTGATGCTCAGCGGCGCCGTGACCCTGGGCACCCTGGACGGCGCCAATGTGGAGATCGTGGAGCAGGCCGGCGCGGAGAACAACTATATCTTCGGCGCCACGGTGGAGGAGCTTGCCGCCCTCCGGGATCACTACAATCCCCGGGCGCTCTACGAGGCAGATCCCGCCCTCCGCCGGGTGGTGGACAGCCTCATCGACGGCACTGTGGAAACCGACGACGAGTTCAAAGAGCTCTACGATTCCCTCTTGACGGGCGTGGACTGGCAGCGGCCGGATCCCTACTTCCTGCTCCAGGACTTCCGCGCCTACCAGGAGGCGCGGCTCAAGGCCAACCGCGACTACCGCGACCGCATGGCATTTGGAAGAAAGTGCCTGATGAACGTGGCCTCGGCGGGCAAATTCTCCTCCGACTGCACCGTCCGGCAGTACGCCGACGAGATTTGGAAGGTCTGAGCGGCGCGGGTCGATGAGGACATCGACCCCTACAGGGTGCACCGCAATGTTCCACCGCACCGTAGGGCGGCATGCCCTCATGCCGCCGCTGCCGTCAGGCCGCATATGCGGCACGGGTCGATGAGGACATCGACCCCTACGCGCCGCACCCTGTAGGGGCGGATTATATATCCGCCCGGGGCAGCCGCGACTTCGTAGGTGCCTTCCCGGGCGCATATGCAATGCGCCCCTACACCATCGCCGGTGGTGCACCGCGCACAAAAAACGAGATGCATTTCTGCATCTCGTTTTTTTGTCAATAGAGCACCTGGCCGTAGCGCTGCCAGAGTCTTTTTTTCATAGGCTGGCTGCGCAGCGCCGCGATGCGGCGATCCCGGGCGTCCTCCAGCACTTGCAGCTCCTCGTCGGTGATGGTGTGCTGGCTGAACCGCGCCTTCTCCGCCAAGGCTAGGAGGTCTTCGTCCAGGGGGATGCCGTCGGCCTTGGATAAATGCCGCAGCCACCGCCACAGCGTCAGCGCCCGGCGGTTGGGATGCCCCTTGCGGCACCGCTCCAGCCGTCCCCGGAGCACCAGCACCCGCCGGAACCACACAAGTCCCACGGCGCCCGGCAGCGTCAAAATCCACAGCCACCGGAGATCCACCGGCTTGGAGGCCGCCTCGCCGCTTGTCCCCTCTTGGGTGGGCACAGACGGCGTATCTGGCGTTTCTGGCTCCTCCGGCGTGTCGGGGGTGTCGGGCGTCTCCGGCGCCGGGGTGTCGGGAACGTCGGGCTCGTCGGGTTCTTCCGGCTCCGGCTCCGTCACAGTCTCCTCCTCGTGGCTCAGGGCGTCGGGCGGCGTGGGATCCACCGGCAGCCAGCCCTTGCCCGAGACATAGTACTCCACCCAGGCGTGGGCGCTGTCCTCGGTGACCAGCTGGGTCTCCCCCGCCGCGCCGGAGACGGCGTAGCCCGTGACGTACCGCGCCGGGATGCCCAGGGCGCGCATCAGAAGCACCGTGGCCGAGGCGAAGTGGACGCAGTAGCCCCGCTGGCTCTGGGTCAAAAAGTAGAGCACGAAGTCCTCCCCCGCCGGGACGGCCGGGGTATCCAGGTCATAGGTGCCCAGCTCCCGCACCCACATGGCCGCCGCCTCCCGGGCGGACACGAAGGAGAGCCCCGCATTGTCGATGATCTCCTGGAGGGGTTCCTGGAGCTCCTCGGGGATCTGGAGATAGTGGTCGTAGACATAGCGGTCGTAGGCCGCAAGATCGTCCCCGATGGCGGCATAGTCGGTGGTATAGCGCAGCTGATAGTCCGTCAGCCGGTCGGGGTTTGACAAATAGGCGTCGTCCACGGCGCTGGCAAAGTCCGGCAGGGTATTGAGGCCATAGGCCGTGTAGAGCACCGGGTGGCTTGCGTAGGTGGTGACGTGGAGGGTCTGCGCCGCGCCGCCGCCTCGTCCCAGTGCCAGCTGGGGCTGGAGGTCGAAGGTCTGGGCGGTATATTCCGACTGGGGAATGGCAGACCAGGTGTTGTCCTCGTAGATCCCCAGGGACACGCCCCGGAGATAGTCAATTTCGGTGGAAGCCTCGTAGGTGAGCACCGCCCGGCCGGTGTTGGCGCGAGGTCCCACCATAGAGAGATCCACTGTTTTGAGGCTGCTGTTCCAGGCAGGCCCCCGGTAGAGGATGGTGGTGCCCAGGCGCTGGAGGCTGACCTTCGCCTCGGCCAGGGTCTGGAGGGCATCGGACCAATCGGCGCGGACATAGTCCGCCGGCGGCCAGAGCACGGTGATGGCCGCCACGAGAATCACCGTGGGCAGCAGCAGCCACCAACTGAGCCGGCCCGCCTCCTGGGAGCTGTCGGCGCGCACCGAGTGGGTCATGAGCAGCAGCAGGAGCGCCCCGGTGAGGAGCACCAGGTAAAAGACCGGCGCCAAGTCCACAATCACCAGGCACACCAGCAAAATCGGCGCGCAGGCGAGGAACACCGCCGCCACGCTCCCCTCCCGGCAGACTACCCAGGCCGTGACCCAGGCCAGGGGCAGGGTGAGCAGGGCAAGCACCCACACCGGGTCGCCGCCTGCCTCGCCCACCACGCGAAGCCCTTCATAGCACCGGGAAAACTGTTCGCTGAGCACATAGACGACGCCGCTGAGGCTTTTTAGAAACGGCGCGCGCAGCCAGAACACCGCTGCCGCCGCCGCCACGGCCACCGCCAGCGACGGCCAGAGCCCCTTGGGCAGCATCAGGGCGGTACTCAAGACGGCGAACAGGACGGCGCACAGGAGCAGCACCCGCAGATCCGCCCCCAGGGAGAAGGCGTCGTTGAGGCACATCACCGCCGAAAAGGCCACCACGGCCGAAAGCAAAAGTCCCATCAGGAACAGGGAGAGGGTGATTTTTTGCGGTCTCATGGCGTTTCCTCCCGGGGATGAACGTGGCAGCGCCAGGTGGCGCGGGGGAAGCTGCGCCCCTCCAAAGAGGGGGTGTCCGGCCGGAGGGGCGTTTGGAGCAAGCGCTTCATCAGCGCCTGGAGTTCCTCCTCCCGCTCCACCTGCGCCGTCTCCAGCTCGTAGTCCGAGGGATCCATCCAGAGAATTTGATGGGGCGTATCGTGGCGCAAAAGCCACTGCGAGAGCCACAATAGCTCCTCCAACGTCTCATCGATGCGCACCTCGTCGCCCTGGAGGTCAAAGGTGAGAAGGGTGAGTCCCCGCACCGGCTCCTGGGCCTCCCGGACGATGACCCGGTCGGTCTTCACCGAGAGCTTCCAGTGGATGTCCCGGAGGCTGTCGCCGGGGCGGTAGTCCCGCAGCTCGTGCTCCTCGGAAAAGCCGCCGCCGGGCTTGGGCTTTAATTGCCGCACCAGGAATTGGCTGAGATTGGGAAGCTTCTCCGGTTCCTTGGCAGTGGGCAGCACCAGCGTCGTCACCGGCGCGGGCGCGGAAACCGGCAGGCGGAAGAGCCCCAGATAGTCATAGACCCGGGGCTTCTCCACCCGGCAGACGTAGGCGCCCACGTGGCCGGTGGGAAGGGGCACATACCAGCTCCCCTGGCTTTTGACCTTTTGGCGCAGAACGGTCTTTTGCCCGGTCATCACCGCGGTGATGCTCAGGCGGAAGCGCAGATTGGGCTGGGGCAGAAAGCCGTTGCCTGCCCAGAGCGTCACATAGGCCGCCTCGCCGTGGGCGACAGAAGCCGGCGTCTCCAGCTTCAGGCGGGTGCGGAGCATGGCCAGGAGGCTCACCACCAGGGAAAACCACGGCAGCGCCACGGCGAGCACCAGCAAAAACCAGGAGTACCAGCCGAAATAATAGACGTGAAACACCAGGGTCGCCGCCAGCCCCAGCAGATACATACACCAATTTTTGCCCATGGCGTCAGCGCAGCTTGGGCGATGGGGTCTTGCGGAGGATCTCCTGCAAGAGCGTTGCCGCCGAAACGCCCCGCGCCTCGGCCTCCGGCGCCAGGAGCAGGCGGTGGCTGATGGTGTCGATGAGGACGGTTTTCACATCGTCGGGGGTGACGAAGTCCCGCCCCTTGAGCATGGCCACGGCCTTGGCCATGGAGGCCATGGAGAGGGTGGCGCGGGGACTGGCGCCCCGGAGAATCATGGGGTGATCCCGGGTGGCGCCGATGAGGGCGACCATGTAGTCCACCACCTCGGGCTTGATGTAGACGCTGTCGGCCTGATTTTGCAGCGCCAGAAGCTCCTGCCGGCTCACCACCTGGCGCACCTGATCCAGGGGATTTCCCTGCTGGCGGCCGATGACCAGCTCCCGCTCGTCGGCGGGGCTGGGGTAGCCGATGGAGAGGCGGATGGTGAAGCGATCCATCTGGCTGTCGGGCAGAAGCTGGGTGCCCGAGGCGCCGATGGGGTTCTGGGTGGCGATGACGAAGAAGGGCTGGGGCAGGGGGTGGGTCTCGCCGTCCACGGTGACCTGCCCCTCCTCCATGGCCTCGAGCAAGGCCGACTGGGTACGGGAGGTGGCGCGGTTTAATTCGTCGGCCAGGAAGACGTTGGTGAGCACGGCGCCGGGCTGGTAGACCATGGTGCCGGTCTCCTTCTGGTAGACGGAATAGCCGGTGATGTCCGAGGGCAGCACGTCGGGGGTGAACTGCACGCGGCTATAGGAGAGTCCCAGCGCCTTGGAAAAGGCCAAGGCCATGGTGGTCTTGCCCACGCCGGGAATGTCCTCGAGGAGAATGTGGCCTCTGGCAAGGATGGTGGTCAGCACCCACAAAAGGGTGCGATCCTTGCCCACGATGACCTTTTTCACCTCGCCAATGATCTGACTGATGGAGCCCATAGACGTTTCCTCTCTTTTCTTCGTGATGTAACGCGGCGCACCGCGGAACGGTCTTTTGGAAAAGACGACAAAATTTCCCGCTTGGTTGCAGCAATTTGCAAATTTTTTCTGTCCCTTCTGGAAAAGCAGCGGGATAAAACTATCATACCACGTTTTGGCGCCGTTGTCTCCCCCGGCGCAGACAAAAAAAGAACGGGGCCAGATCCCCGTTCTTTGCAAATCCGAAAGCCGGGGCTGTCTCATTAAGAGCCAGCCCCTGTGCAAAATGCACAGCTCCAATTCGAGAGCTGTGCATTTTGCGCCGCCTGCGGGCGGGTTATTGAACGCGCAGGGGGCTCAAGGCCGCCCCCTGCACACATCCCCTGCCAAGTTTTTGTGCATCTTTCTATCCTGTTGCTATTTTGAGACAACCCGGGTGGCGCGCGCAGCGCGACGGAGAGGTGTGAAGAGCTGGCGGAACAGACCAAGCTGGTTCATCGCACAAGTGCCGTCACACCTCTCAGTCATGGCGCCTTGCGCCATGACAGCTCCCCTCAAGGGGAGC
>NHCFR00700__coassemble_1092_pt1 | contig 29903 bp, 30 predicted proteins | sample NHCFR00700__metabat2_high_PE_007 | metagenome-assembled genome bin NHCFR00700 | reverse complement strand
CCGCTTCGATACGTCTCCAAGAAGGATACGGTGGAATTATACCAGCAAAGTGAGAAAAAATCAAGTCCAAGACGGATGCCATCTGGTTTTTCTCCTGTATGGATTGACAAACCATGTTCGGGATACTACTATTATATAGAAAGAAGAGAGAGGGGGTACTCATTTGGCTGATACGAGCTCGTTTGTCGAGCAAACCGTTTCGCGTCTGCTGGAGCAGAAAAAATATCATTCCCTGCGGGATATTCTCGACACCATGAACCCCTCGGACTTGGCCGCTCTTCTCAATGAGCTGGACGAGAAACGCCTTCCGCTGGTGTTCCGCCTGCTCTCCAAGGAATTGGCGGCGGAGGCCTTTGTGGAGATGGATCCTGAGCAGCAGGAGCTGCTGATCCGCGGTTTTTCCGATACGGAGCTCAAAGAGGTGCTCGATGAGCTGTTTGTGGACGACGCCGTGGACATTGTGGAGGAAATGCCGGCCAACGTGGTCAAGCGGATCCTCGCCCAGGCTGCTCCCGATATGCGCAAGGAGATCAATGAAATTCTGCGCTATCCCGAGGACAGCGCAGGCTCCTGGATGACCACCGAGTATGTCTCCCTCCGGCCGGATATGAATGTGGGCGAAGCCATTTTGCGCATTCGCCGTACCGGCGTGGACAAGGAGACCATTTATACCTGCTATGTCACCCAGGATCGGCGGCTCATCGGCATGGTCACCGTGAAAGATCTCTTGCTCTGCGGCGACGATGAGACGCCCATTTCTGAGCTCATGGAGGAGAATGTCATCTCCGTCAACACCCACGACGACCAGGAAAAGGTCGCCCAGATGTTCTCCAAGTATAATTTCCTCGCCCTTCCCGTGGTGGATCAGGAGGGGCGTATGGTGGGCATCATCACCTTTGACGACGCCATGGACGTCATGGAAGACGAGGCCACCGAGGATATGGAAATGATGGCCGCTATTTTGCCCTCGGACAAGCCGTATTTCCGCAGCGGCGTCTTCGAGCTGGTCAAGCGCCGCATTCCCTGGCTGCTGCTTTTGATGCTTTCTGCCACCTTCACCGGGCTGATTATCACTCACTTTGAGAACGAATTGGCCGCCTATGCTGTGCTCACCGCTTTTATCCCCATGCTCATGGGTACCGGCGGCAACTCCGGCTCCCAGGCGTCTGTGGCCATTATCCGCAGCATCTCGCTGGGGGAGATTTCCTTCTCGGATCTTCCGTGGATTGTGTGGAAGGAGATCCGCGTGGCGGTTTTGTGCGGCGTGGGACTTGCAGTATGTAACTTTGTCAAGCTGATGCTGGTGGATCGGCTGCTCTTGGGAAATGCGGCGGTTACAGTGCCTGTTGCGCTGACGGTTTGCCTCACCCTGGTCTTCGTGGTGATGGCGGCCAAGGCCATCGGCAGTATCCTTCCCATCCTCGCAAAAAAAATCGGCCTGGATCCTGCTGTGATGGCCTCGCCCTTTATCACCACCATTGTGGACGCGCTGTCCCTTCTCATTTATTTTACCGTCGCTTCTTCGCTGCTGCCCCTGTAATCGGGCGGCAGCGTCAATTTTTTCTCCGCGTTTGCATGGAATTTGTTGCAAAATCGGAAGCGCTGTGTTAAAATAACAGCTTGTGAGAGTTTAGAGATTTATCTGTTTGAAAGGGGCCTATTTTATGGCGCAGGAAAACATTCGAAATATCGCGATCATCGCCCACGTTGACCATGGCAAGACGACCCTGGTTGACCAGATGCTCAAGCAGGGCGGTGTCTATCGGGAAAATCAGGCGGTGGTGGATCGGGTCATGGACTCCGGCGACCTGGAGCGGGAGCGCGGCATCACGATTCTCGCCAAGAACACCGCTGTGCATTATAAGGGCTACAAGATCAATATCGTGGACACGCCAGGACACGCTGACTTTTCCGGCGAAGTGGAGCGAATTTTGAAGATGGTGGACGGCGTGCTGCTGCTGGTGGACGCGGCAGAAGGCCCCATGCCCCAGACCCGCTTTGTCCTCCAGAAGGCACTGGAGCTGGGACACAAGGTCATCGTGGTGGTCAATAAGATTGACCGTCCCGACGCCCGGGTGGACGAGGTCATTGACGAGGTTCTGGAGCTCCTTCTCGATCTGGACGCGACCCAGGAACAATTCGATTCTCCTACGATTTTTTGCTCTGCCCGCCGCGGCATAGCCTCCTACGCGCCCCATGAGGAGGGCACCGACCTTACGCCCCTTTTTGAGACGATCATCCAGTATATCGACCCGCCGCAGAACGATGAAAATGGCCCGCTGCAAGTGCTGGTCAGCTCCATCGACTACAATGAGTTTGTCGGCCGCATCGCCATCGGCCGTGTGGAGCGGGGCGTGATCCATCCCAACCAGGAAGTGGTGGTCTGCGACTACCATGATCCCGATATGCACGAAAAGGCCAAGGTGGTGGCGCTCTATGAGTTCACCGGCTTGGGACGCAGCCCCGTTGACGAGGCTGCCGCCGGCGAAATTGTGGCCTTCTCCGGCATTTCCGACATTACCATCGGCCGCACCATCTGCGCGCCCGACGCCGTGGAGCCGCTGCCCTTTGTGAAGATTTCCGAGCCCACCATGGAGATGACCTTCTCGGTCAACGATTCTCCCTTCGCCGGCCGGGAGGGCAAGTATGTCACGTCCCGGAACCTCCGCGACCGCCTGGAGCGGGAGCTCCTCAAGGACGTGTCCCTCCGGGTCACCGAGCAGGGCATGGACGCCTTCAACGTGGCCGGACGCGGCGAGATGCACCTCTCCATCCTCATCGAGACCATGCGCCGCGAGGGCTATGAGTTCCAGGTTTCCACGCCCCACGTCCTCAACAAGGAGGTAGACGGCAAGATGTGCGAGCCCATTGAGCGCCTGGTGGCCGATGTGCCCGAGGGCAGCGTGGGCGCTGTTATCGACAAGCTCAGCCAGCGCAAGGGTGACCTGGTGTCCATGACGCCGGTGGGAAGCCGGATGCGCCTGGAGTTCCTGGTGCCCGCCCGCGGCCTCTTCGGCTATCGCAACGAATTCCTCACCGACACCCGGGGCGAGGGCATCATGGCCTCGGTGCTTGACGGCTACGCACCCCTCAAGGGCGAGATCGACCGCCGTCCCACCGGCTCCCTGGTGGCCTTTGAGACCGGCGAAGCCAGCGCCTACGGCCTCTTCAATGCCCAGGATCGCGGCGCGCTGTTCATCGGCCCCGGTACGCCGGTCTATGCGGGCATGGTGGTCGGCCAGTGCAACCGCAACGAGGATATGTCCGTGAACATCTGCAAGAAGAAGCAGCTCACCAACATGCGTGCCGCCGGCTCCGATGAAGCCCTCCGCCTCACCAGCCCCCGGGTCATGAGCTTGGAGCAGTGCCTGGAGTATTTGAGCGACGATGAGCTCTTGGAGGTCACGCCCAAGAGCCTGCGCATCCGCAAGCGCATCCTCGACCATGCCGAGCGCATGAAGCACGTCAAGGCGAAATAAACGAATTTCATGCAAAAACTCCGCAGACCACATGGATCTGCGGAGTTTTTGCAGTTTGTACTCAGTACAAAACCACGGGTGTTCCGATGGTAATGTCGTCGTAGATGATCTTCATGGCGGCCTCCGGCGTGTTGACGCAGCCGTGAGAGCCGTCGTAGATGTACTTTTCACCGCCAAATTCCGTGCGCCAGGAGGCGTCGTGGATGCCGTAGGCCAGGTAGAAGCCCACCCAGTATTTGACGAACACGCGGTAATCAGGCCCTGTCAGCCAGGCGTTGGGGGAGTGGGTCTGCACCTGGTAGTAGCCGGTGGGGGTGTCGTAGCCGCCCTTGCGGCCGGTGACCACGTCGGTGTGTACCAGCACTTCTCCGTCCTTGTAGTAGGTCATCTGCTGCTGCTGGATGTCCACCTCCACATAGGTGCCGGAGATGGAGAAGGGCTCGCCCTTGCGTGTGCAGGTGTAGGGCGCTTCCACCGTGTCGGCGCTCAGCCGCGTCAGGCTGTCCTCCAAAAGCGTGAGAAGGCCGGCCTGGTCGAGGCGGTAGGAGCACGGCAGGAAGGTGAGGGGCTTGATGGTGCCTTCGTAGGTGGTGAGCAGGTAAGGCGTTTCGTCCTTGTCAAAGGAGGCGGCAAACTGGGCAATCTGCGCTTTCAGCCCTTCCTCGTCCAAGGTGATTTTGCCGGTATCGTCGGTGGAGATCAGGGGAGCGACCTGGAGCGACAGCGTCTGCCCCGGCAGGCTTACGGGAATGGTCATGTCCTGGGTGGCCTCCTGGAGGAGGGCAGCGTAGTCGAAGCTGCCGTCCGACGCGGTGACAACCGGGGGAATATAGCAGTCGTAGTCGGTGAGCTCCACGCTCAGACGAAGCGGCGAATCCACCGGCACCTGGGCGCCGGAGAGAAGGCCGGTGAACACGGTGACGGCCAGGCGGTCCTTCAGCACATTGCCCTGCACCTCAGGCTGGATGTGAAACGCCCCGTTTTCCAGGTAGGCATAGGCGTCTTCTGAGGGATGGCGCTCTGTTTTCGCGAGATCCTGCTCCACGGCGTCCATGGTGAGTCCCTGGGTATCCAGCACCACAGGCTGCGGCGTGGCGTGGGTCTCGTCCTTCCAAGCCATCCGCGCCTTGGTGTCCAAGGCTGCAAATTCCTCCGGCGGCATTTTTTCCAATTCGGTGAATTGACGCTCCACGCTTTCTGCCGCCTGCTCGTAGAGACCCAGCGTTTCCAGCGAATAGACGCCCACCAGGCTGCCGCCTTCAGTGAGCTCCACTTGGGAGTCGGCAAGATTGGATAGCATGGACTGATACCGCGCGTAGCACTGCGCCTGGGCAGTTTCCACGCGATGCAGGGAGCGCAGGAATAGTAAGAACACTGCCGCTGCCACCAGAACCACAACTGCTGCCAGTGAGAGAAGGACAACCCGCCGCCTTTTCATAAGCAAGCCTCCCAAGAGCCGCGCGAAACGGCTCGAACTTTCCTATAGTATATCAAATTATGGAAAAAAAGCAACCGTCACTCCGGGGGAGGATCGGCTGCTTTTTGATTAGCGTCTTCTGTTTTTGGTTTTCCGGTCGGAATACTGCTTGAGGCCGGAGATTTTGCTGTCGGAATCGGCCATAAACTGCTTGAGCATATCGTCAAAAGACTGGGGCTGACGCTCGGCCGGGGCGCTGGGGCGGCCACGGGGCGGACGGCTGTCCTGCGAACGGGGGCGGGAATCTCCCCGGAATCGGTCTGCCTGATGGCCGCGGTCTGACGGCTGCCGGGGCGGAGCCGGTTGAATACGGCGGATGGAGAGATTGATCTTTCCGTTGTCCAGGCCGATCACCATGACCTTGACGTCCTGACCTTCCGTTAAATGGTCATGGATGTCGTTGACGTAGGCATGGGTAATCTCTGAGATATGTACCATGCCGGTTTGGTTGTCGGGCAGCGAAATAAACGCGCCGAATTTGGTGATTGACTTGACCTTGCCCTCTAAAATGGCTCCAACTGTTAGCTCCATACTTTGTATAATTTCCCCCTAAAGATTTGCGCTAGTTTCCCACATCATAGAAGATGATTTCACCCTTGGCCACTAGCCCCAATTTCTGCCGCGCCACGGCCTCCACGCCTGCGTCGGTGCCCAGAGCGTTGATGGCCTGCTCCAGGCGCAGATTTTCCTGATTGGTGGCGTCGATGCTGGTCTGCAATTCCTCCGCCAGGGCTTGCTTTTCGGTGATCTGGGACTGCAGTGTCACCAGGGTAACGGTAGCGTATGCCACCAGAACCAGAATGAGCAGCTTCGTCAGAAGTGACGAGCGTTTGAAGCGCATACGAGTTCCCTCCTTTGGACAGCGCAGCAGCGGTCGGCGCAGACCGCATTCTCCATAGTATTGTACCCCATTTTCTCCAAGTTGAAAAGTATTTTTTTGCAAGTTGTCGTAAAAAAATCAAAATTTTTGTCACAGGGGAGGCGAGCAGCCGGAGGAGCATGCCCGCGGCGCGAAAAAGAGATAGAAAAAGCGGGAAGAGAAGCCGCCCCAGGGTTTTGAGAAAGAGCCACGCGCCCAGGAGAATCCCGGCGGCGTCAAAGAATTTCAGCCGTCCGCCGTCGATGACCAGGAGGGCGTAGAGCACGCCGTAGGTGATGGCGATGCCAAGCAAAAGATCCATGAGCCAGGAGAGCCGCGGCATCAGGCGGCGGGGGGCGCGCAGCAAGATCTCCACAAACCCCAATCCGCAGCCCAAAAGCACAGACAGGAGAAACGTACCTGCCTGCAGGGCAACCGGCTGCTCCATCAGCCGAAGAGCCGCGCCAGGAAGCCGCCGCTTTCCTGCCGGTCGTCCTCATAGGTGATGGAATCCACCGTGCCGTCCACGTGGACTTGTCCGCCGTCCAGGCTCAGAAGCTTGAGGTGGAGGCTCTGCCCCCGAATGACGGCGGTACCCAGAGTGGTGTGGAGCACCACCATCTTCTCATCAAAACTCTCCACCTCTGTAACGCCGGTGAGGGTCAGGCGCGCTCGGCCGTCCAGCGTCAGCTTGTGGGGCATCTCCAGGGCTTTTTCCTCGTATCCGTATGCCATATGGCTCATCCTTTCCTTAGGCTGTCCCTGCTTTCAAATATACGCGCCGCGATCTGGGATATGCCTGAAAAATGTGCCTCCCCTTGGGCAGCAAGGGGAGGCGGCCAATGGAAGACGTTAGGAATCCAGCGCCGGGTTGGTGGCGTAGACGTTTTTCTCGTTGAGGCGCTGGCGCAGCAGGGCGATGGCCTCGCCAAAGCGCTGGAAGTGGACAATTTCCCGCTCGCGGAGGAAGCGAATCACATCGTTGACGTCGGGATCGTCGCTCAGGCGGAGAATATTGTCGTATGTGACCCGCGCCTTCTGCTCGGCGGCCAAATCCTCGGTGAGGTCGGCGATGGGATCGCCTTTGACGCCGATGCCTGCGGCGTTCCAGGGCGAGCCGGAGGCGGCGGTGGGGTAGATGCCGGCGGTGTGGTCGACGAAGTAGGGCATAAATCCGCTCTCCTCAATCTGGCTGTCGGTGAGCTTGCGGGTGAGCTGGTGGACGATGGAGCCGATCATCTCCAGGTGTCCCAGCTCTTCGGTGCCGATGTCGGTGAGCAATGCCTTGAGCTCGGGGTAGGGCATGGAATAGCGCTGGCTGAGGTAGCGAAGAGAAGCACCGAGTTCGCCGTCTGGACCGCCATATTGGCTAATAATGATGGAGGCCAGTTTTGGGTCGGTTTTGGCAATTTTTACGGGATATTGCAGCTTTTTTTCATAGACAAACATAAGTCAGCGCGGCTCCTTTCCAAGATAGTCCCAAGGCCAGGGATCGTCGATCCAGGTGTAGGTGCCCTCCAGGGCAGAATCCCTCTGGGTGAGGGAACCGTACTGCGCCTCGTACTTCTGCATGGCGTCGGCGTACCGCTCCACGTATTGGTTGAAGAGCGCCACGGCGTCGGCGTCGTCACGGTGGGTGTCCAGGTAAAGTCCCAGCTCGTCAATGGCAAAGCTCATGGCCTGGAGCTGGCTCGAGAGCGTGGCGGTCTTTTCATTCTGGTTGATCTGATTCTGAAAGGGAAGATCCAGACCGGGGAACAGCGTACCGCGGACAAAGCCTTTGCCTGCGGTGTAGACCTGGGGATTCTGCTGCTGGAAGGGTACAAAGGGAACCGCCAGAGGCGCGCAGGCGGGCAGCTGCCCTTTTTCATCGGCGCAGCGCGCTGCTGTGACGGTGGTGGTTTCGTCCAAGGAAATTCCTCCTTATCATCAAATTATGGGTCACATCATCTTATGCACCGGCGGGAATACCGGTGCATTTCGACAGGAAGAAAGCGCCAAGGCTTGCGGTGCAGCGAAGAAGCGTTTATAATGGACAAGACGGAAAGTCCCCCAGTCGGCGCGCATATCCTCTTTTGGAGGTGTGGCCGATGAAAAAACAGCATTCCATAGGCTTTGGCGCCGTGTTGCTTCTGGCGGCGGTGTACTTTTTTGTGTTTCAGGCGGTGCGGTTCAACCTGGCTGCCACGGCAGCTGCGGAACCGGCGCAGCGGCCGGTGGTGGTTGTGGACGCGGGACACGGCGGAGAGGACGGCGGCGCCACCACCGACGAGGGCGTGCTGGAGAGTACCATCAATCTGTCCATTGCCCTGCGCTTGGAGCAGGTGCTGGCGCTGTGCGGCGTCCAGCCGGAGATGATTCGAACCACCGACACGGCGGTCTACACCGAGGGAAACTCCATTGCTGAGAAGAAGACCTCGGATCTCAAAAACCGGGTCAAGCTGGTCAACGCCGTGCCCGGCGCCATTCTCGTGAGCATTCATCAAAATCACTTCTCCGAAGGCCGCTACCACGGCGCCCAGGTATTCTATGCCGCCGCGCCGGGCAGCGACACCCTGGCCGAGGGCGTGCAGACGGCGCTACGCATGGCGCTGAATCCCGACAACAACCGGCAGATCAAGCCCGGCAGCGCCATCTACCTTCTCGAGGAGATCACCTGTCCCGGCATCCTGGTGGAGTGCGGCTTTCTCTCCAATGCCAATGAGGCCGCGCTGCTGCAGCAGGGAACCTATCAGACAAAGCTGGCCTGCGCCATCACCGGCGCGGTGCTAAACTATCTCGAAAGCGAGGCAGAGCACCTTGAAGTCTAAGACCATTTTTTATTGTACCGCCTGCGGCAACGAGACGCCCCGCTGGCAGGGACGCTGCCCGGCCTGCGGCGCGTGGAATACCATCGAGGAGCACGTCGCCGCGCCGGCGGCCAAGGCCAAGCCCACTGCTGCCGCCGTATCCCGCAAGCCCAAGACCCTCCGGGAGGTGGACTGCGGCAGCGAGGTGCGCTTTGCCACGGGGCTCGGCGAGCTGGATCGGGTGCTGGGCGGCGGCGCGGTGGAGGGCTCCCTGGTGCTGGTGAGCGGCGCGCCGGGCATCGGCAAGTCCACGCTGCTCTTGCAGATCTGCTCGGAGCTGGGGAAAAGCCGAAAGGTGCTCTACATTTCCGGCGAGGAGAGCGAGACCCAGATCAAGCTCCGCGCCCAGCGCCTGGGGGTGACCACGGAGAATCTCCTGCTCCTCTCGGAGACGGATCTGACGCAAATTCTCGAGACCGCCCGGGAGACGGCGCCGGACATCCTCATCGCCGACTCCATCCAGACGCTCTGCGACCCGGACAACACTTCCTCTCCCGGCAGCGTCTCCCAGGTGAAGGCCTGTACCATGGCCTTGATGCAGCTGGCCAAGGGCAGCGGGATCACGGTGTTTGTGGTGGGGCACGTCAATAAGGACGGCGCCATCGCAGGCCCCAAGGTCTTGGAGCACATGGTGGACTGCGTCCTCTACTTTGAAGGGGAGGCCGCCCACAACTACCGCATTCTCCGGGCGGAGAAGAACCGCTTCGGCTCCACCAACGAGATCGGCGTCTTCGAGATGGCCGACCACGGCCTTCGGGAGGTGCCCAATCCCTCGGAGATGCTTCTCGCGGGAAGACCCACCCACGCGCCGGGCACCTGCGTGGCCTGCGCCATGGAGGGAAGTCGCCCGGTGCTGGCCGAGGTGCAGGCACTGGTGGCCAGGAGCAACTTCAACGTGCCCCGGCGCATGGCCGACGGCTTTGACTATAACCGGGCGGTGCTCTTGATGGCGGTGCTGGAAAAGCGGGGCGGGGTGAACCTCTCCTCCAGCGACGTCTATATCAACGTCATCGGTGGCCTCACCTTGAATGAACCCGCGGCGGATCTTCCCGTGGTGCTGGCGGCAGCCTCCAGCTTCCGGGACAAGGTGATGGACAGCGGCGTGGCCGCCATCGGCGAGGTGGGACTTACCGGGGAGCTCCGGGCGGTGTCTAACCTCTCCCAGCGCCTTTCGGAGGTGCGGCGGCTGGGCTTTCGCTGCTGCCTCATTCCCCGCCAGGGGACAAGCCAGCTGGAGCCGCCGGAGGGCTTGGAAATCTTGCGGGTGCGCAACATCCGCGAGGCCATTGAAACGCTGTTATAATTTTATCAGCTTCCTTTTAATCTCTTTTTCATCTTCCTTCAAAGACTCCCTCATGGAGCTCTGGTAGAATAGAGACACAACGAAGGAGGGATCCCCATGGATCAAATGGAAAAAATCGAAACCCTGCGGGAAAAGACAGGGTGCACCTATACCGAGGCCAAGGCAGCGCTGGAGGCAAGCAACGGCGATTTGCTCGACGCCCTCTGCTGGCTGGAGCAGCGGGGCAAATCCATGGTGGTGGGCGCCTACAGCTCCACCGCCCAGGAGCCGCCCCAGGAGGAGCCCAAGGCGCAAAAGCCGCCGGAGGAGGGCGCCTTCGAGCGGGGCTTCAAGGCGCTGTGGGAGGGGATCATCGCCCTCATCCGCCGGGGCAACCGCAACCATCTCATCATGCAGGACAAGCAGGGTAAGCAGGCCATCTCCCTGCCGGTGACCATTTTTGTGGTGCTGCTCATTGCCGCCTTCTGGGTGGTGCTGCCGCTGATGGTGGTGGCGCTGTTCTTCGGCTGTCGCTTCTCCTTCTCCGGCCCCGAGCTGGGGCGGGAGGATCTCAACAGCGCCATGGGCAAGGCCACGGACTTTGCCGACGACATTAAAAAGGAATTTCAGTGAGTGAGGAGGCCGACCCATGGCCGGACGGATCTTGATCGTAGAGGATGAGGCTGCCATTGCCCGCTTTGTGGAGCTGGAGCTCCAGCACGAGGGCTACACGGTGGACAAGGCCGAGGATGGCCGCAGCGGATTAGAGCTGGCGCTGGCGGAAGCGTATGACCTGATTTTGCTGGATATCATGCTCCCGGCGCTCTCGGGGCTGGAGGTCTTGCGGCGGCTGCGCCGGGAGAAGGAGACGCCGGTGATTCTGCTCACCGCCCGGGACACGGTCATGGATAAGGTGTCCGGCCTGGACATGGGCGCCGACGACTATATCACCAAGCCCTTTGCCATTGAGGAGCTCTTGGCGCGAATCCGCACGGCGCTGCGCAAGCGGCCGTCGCCCCAGGCGGAAAACCGGCTTGCCCTTGGCCCCATCGCCATGGACGTGGCGCGGCGGCAGGTGACTGCCAACGGAACGCCGGTGGAGCTCACCGCCCGGGAGTTTGATGTGCTCAAGCTCTTTTTGGAGAATCCCGAGATTGTCCTTTCCCGGGAGACGTTCCTCAGCCGCGTCTGGGGCTATGACTACGTGGGCGAGACCAACGTGGTGGACGTCTATATCCGGTATCTTCGCAGTAAGCTGGACAGCGCCTGCGGAAGAAGTCTCATCCACACCGTCCGGGGCGTGGGCTACGTGTTGCGGGAGGCGTAAATGCGCGAGGGCAAGACGGGCGTGGCCACCCGGAAAATCCTGGCCACGCAAAAAAGCGCCATGGGCTGGACGCTGTTTCTCTCCAACCTGCTGGCGCTGGCGCTGGGACTGGGGTGCCTGGCGCTCTACTATATGAGGCTCTACGCCGGGAGCTGGGCGGCGCTGGGAGAGCTGGACGTTACAGACTTCTGGCTCCATGTGGCGAGCCTCGAGCCCCTGCAATTTAAGCTCACCCTGGGCGCTGTGGGGCAGCGGGTGCAGAGCTATGATGTAACCGAACCGTTGGCCGTGTTCTTCGCGGCCTATGTGGGCTTCTTGGTGGTGCAGGGGCTGATTTCGGCCATTTCCGGCGCCATCTGGCGGGGCAGGGTGCGCCAGCATCTCAGGCGCCTCACCAGCATCGCCGAGGAAGCCCGCCGCCTGGGACAGGAGGCGGCCGCCCCCAAGAAGGTGGCGCATTTGCAGGAGGCCATCGGCCACATCCAGCCCACCGAGGCCGAGCGGCTCCATGTGGCCGACCCGGACTTGAAGGGACTGGAAAACGCCATCAACGACCTCCTCGACCGGATGCAGGCGGCCTACAGCCAGCAGTCCCGGTTTGTCTCCGACGCCTCCCATGAGCTGCGCACGCCCATCGCCGTGCTGAAGGGCTACGCCGACCTGCTCGAGCGCTGGGGCAAGGACGATCCCCAGGTGCGCGACGAGGCCATCGCCGCCATCCAAACCGAGGCCGGGCGCATGAGCCGCCTGGTGGAGCAGCTTTTGTTCCTGGCGCGGGGCGACAGCGGCCGCACCAAGTTAAATCCCGCCCCCGTGGATCTCACCGACCTCACCCGGGAGGTCTTCGAGGAATCGAAGATGATCGACCCCGACCATGTATGGCTTCTGGAGGCGGCGGAACCCATTTCCTACACGGCGGATCGGGATATGCTCAAGCAGGCCATGCGCATTCTGGCCGACAACGCCGCCAAGTATACCCCCACCGGCGGCGAAATCCAGCTGCGCGCCGCACGGAGTGAGGAGGGCGAGGTGCGAATTGCCGTGCAGGACACCGGCATGGGCATCCGCGCCGAGGACGCGCCCCATGTCTTCCAGCGGTTTTACCGTGCCGATCCCGCCCGGAGCCGCCAGAGCGGCGGCGCGGGACTGGGGCTTTCCATCGCCAGCTGGATCCTCTCCCAGCACGGCGGCTTCCTGGAGGTCTACAGCTGGGAGGGCGTGGGCAGCCGCTTCACCATGGTGCTGCCCAAAGAGGATGTATAAAAAATCCGAAATCCATATGGATTTCGGATTTTTTCGCGGAAATAGGTTAGCGCATGTTCTGGGTCTTGGAATCCTTGGCGTCGCGGCAGCTCTGGGTGCCGTTCTGCATACCGTTCTGAGAGCCGGTCTTGTTGGTCTTGGTGTTCTGGGTCTTGTTCTGAGAGCCGGTCTGATTGTTCATGCTGTTGTTCATCGTTTCTACCTCCAAGGGCGTTCATTGCGGTGCCCACAGTCCTAGTATGGCCGGACAATGGCGTTTGATACAGGAAAACCGTGGAAAAATCACTTGTCCTTGGGCTTAAAAAACAGCGCCGCCAACGTGCCGAAGACCATGGCCGCGGTGACGCCGCCGGCGGCGGCCTTGAATCCGCCGGTGAAGGCGCCCAGCAGCCCGTCCTGGGCAACAGCCTCCTTTACGCCCTTGGCCAGGGTATTGCCGAAGCCCGTGAGGGGAATGGTGGCGCCGGCGCCGGCGAAGTCCACCAATTTCTCGTATACGCCGGCAGCGCCCAGCACCACGCCCGCCACCACATAGAGCACCAAAATCCGGGCAGGGGTGAGCGTGGTCTTGTCGATGAGAATTTGTCCCAGAGCGCAGAGCAGGCCGCCCACAAGAAATGCTTTGAGTAGCTCCATCATTTACCTCCTCTCCGTGCCCAGGGATACGGCGTGGCAGATCCCGGGAATGGACTCTCCCTGCTGGGTGGTGAGGGGGGAGAGAAGCGCCCCGGTGCCGCAGAAGAGGATGTGGCGGAGCTTTCCCTTTAAAAGCCGGTTCATCAGGTAGCCGCACAGCACCACGCTGCCGCAGCCGCAGCCGGAGCCGCCGGCGTGGACGTCCTGCTTTTGAAGGTCATAGATCATGGTGCCGCAGTCGTCGTAGACGCCGCCGATGCCAACGCCGTCCCGGCGGAAGAGATCCAGCAAAATTTCCTTGCCCAACGCGCCCAGGTCGCCGGTGACCAGGAGGTCAAAGTCATTGGGGCTCAGGTGGAGGTCGTCGAAGTGGGCGCGGATGGTGTGGTAGGCCGCCGGCGCCATGGCCGCGCCCATGTTGGCCGCGTCCTTGATGCCGAAATCCACCACGGTGCCCATGGTGGCGGCGTTGAGCACCACATTTCCCTCCCGCTGCCCCAGAAGCACGCAGCCCGCCCCGGTGACCGTCCACTGGGCGGTGGGCGTGCGCTGGCCGCCGTAGCCCAGGGGGAAGCGGTACTGCCGCTCGGCGGTGGCGAAGTGGGACGAGCTCATGGCCGCGGCCACCTGGGCATAGCCGCTGTTGACGGCTACCCCTGCCAGGAGCAGCGCCTCGGCCATGGTGGAGCAGGCGCCGTAGAGTCCCAAAAAGGGGATGTCGGTGTCCCGGACGGCGAAGCTGGAGCTCACGCACTGGTTGAGAAGATCGCCGCTCAGCAGGACGTCGATGTCCTCATCCCGGATTCCGGCCTTGCTCTTGGCCGTCTCCAGTGCCAGCGCCTGCATTTTGCTCTCTGCCTTTTCCCAGGTGCGCTGGCGAAAGCGCGTGTCCCGGGATAGCTCGTCAAAGTAGGCGTGCAGAGGGCCTTCCAGCTCTTTTTTGCCGCCGATGGCGGCGGTGGAGAGGATGGCGGGGTGCCGGTCAAAGACGATGCTCTGCCGCCCCCGGCGTAACATAGCCATAGTATCGCTCCTTTTCCGGTAGTATGGCTGATTTTCTAAGAAATATCAAAAGGTTGTAAGTTTGCCTGCGCTGTGGTACAATCGGTGCAAATGAGGTGATGGATTGAAAATCGGAACGATGCGTGTGCCGGGCAATACGGTGCTGGCGCCCATGGCCGGGGTGACGGATCTGGCCTTTCGCACGGTGTGCGCGGAGCTGGGCGCGGCGGTGACGGTGACGGAGATGGTCTCCTCCCGGGCGCTGGTCTATCAGGATAAGAAGAGTATCGGACTTCTCAAAAAAACGCCCCTGGGCATCTGCGGGGCGCAGATTTTCGGCAACGACCCGGGGATGATGGCCGAGGCCGCCGTGCTGGCGCTGGGACACTCGGGCTGCGATTTTATTGACATCAACATGGGCTGCCCCATGCCGAAGATCGTCAACAACGGCGACGGCAGCGCCCTGATGAAAAACCCCGCCCTGGCCGGGCAGATCGTCCGGGCGGTGGTGGACGCGGTGGACGTGCCGGTGACGGTGAAAACCCGCATCGGCTGGGATCGCGGCAGCATCAACGTGGTGGAGCTGGCCAGGATCCTGGAGGACAGCGGTGCGGCAGCCATCGCCGTCCATGGCCGCACCCGCTCCATGCTCTACTCCGGCATGGCCGATTGGGACACCATTCGCGCCGTGAAGGAGGCCGTGTCCATCCCTGTGGTGGCCAACGGCGACATTTTTGACGGCGCGGCGGCGGTGCGGTGCCTTAAGCGCACCGGCGCCGATCTCTTCATGGTGGGACGCGCCGCCTTTGGAGACCCCTGGATCTTCCAGCGGGCGGAGGCGGCGCTTAACGGGCTGGAGGAGCCGGCGCGGCCGCCCCTTCGAGAGCGGGTGGAGCTGGCGGTGCGCCAGTTTGACCTGGCGCGGGCGGATAAGGGCGAGCACATCGCCTGCCTGGAGGCACGCAAGCACTTTGCCTGGTATCTCAAGGGCGTCGCCCACAGCGGCTATTATAAAGCGCAGATTTCGGAGATCTCCACCATGGAGGACATTGCCCGCATTGCAGCGGGAATCATCAGAGATTTGAGGTGAGGCCATGGAACAAGAGATGGCGCTGATTCGCCGCTTGCAAGCCGGCGACCAGGATGCCTTTGCCAAGCTGCTGGAGACCTATGAAAAATCGGTCTATAACCTCTGCCTGCGGATGACCGGCAACCGAGAGGACGCGGCGGATCTCACCCAGGAGGCCTTTTTGAAGGTCTGGCGGGGGGCGGCGCAGTACCAGTTTGAGTCGAGCTTTTCCACCTGGCTCTACCGGCTCACCAGTAACGTCTGCATTGATTTTCTCCGCAGCAAAAAGCGCCGCCAGACCGTGTCTCTCACGCTGGAGGAGGAGCAGGACGGCGCCCAGGAGCTGGAGATTGCCGATTCCGCGCCCCTGCCCGAGGAGCAGGTGCTCCACAGTGAGACCAAGCGGGAGATTGCCGCGGCCATGGAGGCGCTGGAGGAGGACTTCCGTCTGATTCTCACCTTGCGATTGGTGGAAAACCTCTCCTATGAGCAGATTGCCGACGCCATGGATCTCAAGGTGGGCACGGTGAAGTCCCGCTTGGCGCGGGCGCGAATCAAGCTCAAAAATATTCTGGCGAAAAACGGGAACATTTTTCCGCCTGCTCCGTCCAACCTAGAAGAAAGGGGGGGTGGAGCCTGATGACATGTGAAGATGCGCTGGTGCTGCTCAGCGGCCATTTGGATGGCGAAAACAGCGAGGAAGAGGAGGCGCAGCTCTCCACCCACATGCGCCAATGCCCCGCTTGCCGGGAGCTGCTGGCAGCCTTCCAGGCGGCGGATCAGGGGATTTTGTCCCTGGCGGAGGAGCCGCCCCAGACACTGCGGCAAGAGATTCTCGATGCCGCTTACAAGGAGCCGCGGCAAAAGCGCCGCGTCCGCGCCACCCGCTGGGCGCTGCCCGTCGCAGCCGCGGCGGTGCTGGCCATATTCTTTGGCACGAAGTTTTTGCCCATGCCGGGAGTTCAAAGTATGGATACCGCTGCCGTAAGCTATGACGCGGCCACCCCGCGAGCAGTGGCGGAGGACAGCGTGGACACTGCCAGCACGGAGGCAGCGCAGCCAGAGACTGCCGAGGCGGAGCCTGATTTTGCCGCGGATATGGCCGATGCGGCCGTGCCCAACGCCTTCCTCGCCGAGGCGCCGGCGGAAGGGGCGCAGTCTCCGTTGGAAGCCGCCCAGGCGCTGGCGGAGGAACGCAGCGCGGCGGTGCTGATCCTTGAGACCATGGACGATGCGCTGGAGGCGCTTCCCGCGGAGGAAGTCGGCGGCATGACGGTTATTACCCTACCTGATGCCCAAGCGCTCTCGGCGCTGCAAGAATCCCACCCGGAGGCCACGCTGGTGGAGCCCACCAGTGGTACAGCCACAGCCTACCTGGCGCTGATTGAAGCGCCATAACAGCAAGGAACCCCCAAGCGATTGCGCTTGGGGGTTCCTTGCTGTATGAGTCTATCTCTCCGGGAATAGGTCAGAGCACGTTTGGAAGTTCAGAAAGGGTGCTGTGGGAAAAATCGTCCAGGTTGAGGTCGTGGGGGATGAGGCAGTCGGTGACGATATGTACCGGGATCCCGGCGCCTCTGGCCGCCGCGCCGTCCTCCTGGAGGTCGTTGCCCACCACCAGGCATTCCTCGCCCTTGAGGCCGAACCGCTGGAGCACCTCGGTGAAATACCGGGGATTGGGCTTACAGAAGGTGCATTCGGCGTAGGTAGTCACATAGTCAAAGTCCTGGGGCGTGAGGCCGATCCAGCTGAGCCTGCTTTCCACAGCGCTCAGGGGATAGAGGGGATTGGTGGCGAGGATCACCCGCTCCGCTCTTTGCTTGGCCAGTATCACCAGCTCCCGGGCGGCGGGATTTTCCTCGGTGACGGCGCGCACCTCATGGAAGGTGGTGCGGTAGAAGGTATCAAAGTCTCCGGCGGTGACGCGCATGTCCTGCCCCATGGCCTGGGAGAAGGCGTCCCAGAACCGCGTTTCATTGGGTCTGGAGCCGTCGTTTTTCATCATGGCCATGACGCCGTGCCAGACGCCGCTGATCACAGCCTGGGCGGGAAATTGGGGCAGCTGCTGGCCGAGCAGGTGGAGATAGGTTTTCGTATAGACCTCCAGATCCATGGGCAAAAGCGTACCATCCAGATCGAAGAGAATTGCTGAGCGCTTGTTCAATGGGATCCCATCCTTTCTGAGCCGATTATACAGAACAATATTTGATCTGTCAAAGAAATACGATTAATTTACAAAAAAGTAACATCTGCCTATAGAATCCAATTGAAAAAATTGTCGCATAGAGGTATGATATTCTTGATACTTTGCGTAAGGCGGAGGAATATCAGTGAATCATTCTCAAAATCTCACTTTGGGGATCGACATCGGCTCCACCACCGCCAAAGCGGTGCTGCTGGAGGGCGATACGATCCTCTTTCAAACGTATGAGCGGCATTTTTCCCAGGTGCGTGCCAAGACCCTGGAGATTCTCGACGAAATGCGGCCGCTTCTCGGCGACCGCACCGTGTCGGTGGCCATCTCCGGCTCCGCCGGTCTCGGCATGGCCGAGGCAGCGGGGGTTCCCTTTGTCCAGGAGGTCTATGCCACCGGCGAGGTAGTGCGCCGCATGGCGCCGGATACCGGCACCGTCATCGAGCTGGGCGGCGAGGATGCCAAGGTGATCTTCTTCAAGGGCGGCGTGGACGAGCGGATGAACGGCAGCTGTGCCGGCGGCACCGGCGCGTTCATTGACCAGATGGCCGTGCTCCTGGATATGAGCGTGGAGGAGATGGACAAGGCCAGCCTCACCCATTCGAGAATCTACCCCATTGCCTCTAGGTGCGGCGTCTTTGCCAAGACGGATATCCAGCCCCTTCTGAACCAGGGCGCCAGCAAGGCCGACGTGGCGGCGTCCATTTACCAGGCCGTGGTCAACCAGACCATCACCGGCCTTGCCCAGGGGCGGAAGATTGAGCCCAAGGTCATGTTCCTGGGCGGCCCTCTCTACTTCTGCAAGGGTCTTCGCCAGCGCTTCCGCGAGACCCTCAAGCTGGACGATGAGACGGCGGTCTTCCCCGAGTACGGCCGCTTTGCCGTGGCCATGGGCGCAGCGCTCTATGGCCGGGACAGCGGCGGCACCTATACCTATGAGACGCTCCGGGAGGCACTGAGCCGGGACAGCGCCTCGCTCCACCTCACCCGGGAGCGGCTCAAGCCCCTCTTTGCCAATCAGGCGGAGTACGAGGCCTTCCGCGCCCGCCATGCAGCCGCCACGGTGGAGACCCGGGATCTTGCCGGCTATACGGGCAAGGCCTGGCTGGGCATTGACTGCGGCTCCACCACCACCAAGCTCACCTTGATCTCCGAGGATCGGAAAATCCTCTATAGCTACTATAGCGCCAACAAGGGCAATCCCGTAGAACTGGTGCGCGGGCAGCTGGAAGAGCTCTACCGCCGCTGCGGCGGCCGGGTGACCATCTGCGGCAGCGCCTGCACCGGCTACGGCGAGGAGCTCATCAAGCACGCCTTCGGCGTGGACGAGGGCATCGTGGAGACCATCGCCCACTTCACCGCCGCCAAATACTTTGAGCCGGATGTGGACTTTATTCTCGACATCGGCGGCCAAGACATCAAGTGCTTCCAGATCCGAAACGGCGCCATCGACTCCATTTTGCTCAACGAGGCCTGCTCCTCGGGCTGTGGCTCGTTTATTGAGACCTTTGCCCGTTCCATGGGCTATTCGGTGGCCGAATTTGCCGAGAAGGGACTCAAGAGCACCGCGCCGGTGAACCTGGGCAGCCGCTGCACCGTGTTTATGAACTCCTCAGTGAAGCAGTCCCAGAAGGAGGGCGCCACCGTGGCAGACATCTCCGCGGGACTCTCCATCTCCGTGGTGAAAAATGCCATCTACAAGGTCATCCGTGCCAGCTCGCCCCAGGAGCTGGGCGAGAAAATTGTGGTGCAGGGCGGCACGTTCTTAAACGACGCCGTGCTCCGCGCCTTTGAGCAGGAGCTGGGCGCGCCGGTGATCCGTCCTGCCATCGCCGGTCTCATGGGCGCCTACGGCGCGGCGCTCCACGCCATGCACCTTTCTGAGAGTACCCTCATCACCCCCGAGGCGCTCTCCCACTTCACCCATACCTCCCGCTCGGCGGTGTGCAACGGCTGTACCAACCACTGCCACCTCACGGTAAACCTCTTCTCCAGCGGCAAGCGCTTCGTCTCGGGCAACCAGTGCCAGAAGGGCGCGGGACTTGCCAAGGCCGAGGAGGAGCTTCCCAACCTCTACGCCTGGAAGCGGGACTACATCGCCGGCCTCACGCCCCGTCCCGGCAAGCGCGGCAAGCTGGGGCTTCCCCTGGCGCTGGGCATGTATGAGCTGGCGCCGCTGTGGCACGGCCTGTTCACCAATTTGGGCTTTGAGGTGATTCTGTCCGGCCTCTCCACCCGCCGCACCTATGAAAAGGGGCAGCTTTCCATCCCTTCGGATACGGCCTGCTATCCCGCCAAGATCATGCACGGGCATATCGAGCAGCTGCTGGAGAACGGCTTGGAGACGATCTTTTACCCCTGCCTCAGCTATAATATTGACGAGCACGCCTCGGACAACCACTATAACTGCCCCGTGGTGGCCTACTACGCAGAGCTCCTTCACGGCAACATGGACGGGCTCAAGAAGATCCACTTCCTCTATCCCTATCTCAACATCAACGACAAGCGCAAGCTGGTCAAGACGCTTTTGCCCACGTTACGGGAGCTGGATCCTTCCATCACCCCGGCTGAGCTGCGCCGGGCGGTGGACGCGGGCTTCAAGGCGCTCGAGGACTACCAGAACGCCGTGCGCCACCAGGGCGAGCTGGCGCTCCAGTATGCCCGGGACAACCACCGCCGGATTATGATTCTGGCAGGCCGTCCGTACCACATCGACCCGGAGATCAGCCACGGCATTGACAAGCTGGCCTGCTCGCTGGGCTTTGTGGTGGTCAGCGAGGACAGCGTCTGCCACCTGGCCGAGGAGCCCCAGGTGCGGGTCTTAAACCAGTGGACTTACCACGCCCGGCTCTACCGGGCGGCGGCCTATGCCGCGGCGCACCCCGACACGGAGCTGGTGCAGCTGGTGAGTTTTGGCTGCGGCGTGGACGCCATCACCACCGACGAGGTGCGCGCCATCCTCGAAAAGGCCGGAAAGTTCTATACGCAGATTAAAATTGACGAGATCACCAATCTCGGCGCAGTGACCATCCGCCTGAGAAGCCTCTTGGGCGCATTGGAAGAGCGGGAGGAAGACCGATGAATCCATACTATGTGCCCTTTACCAAGGAGATGAAAAAGGACTACACCATCCTCATCCCCACCATGCTTCCCATGCATTTTCGGATGATTGCGTGTATCCTGCGTACATACGGGTATAAGATTGAGATTTTGGAGACCTCCGGCCCCGAGATCGCCGAGACCGGCCTCAAGTACGTCCATAACGACACCTGCTACCCGGCCATCCTGGTCATTGGCCAGCTGATGCAGGCGCTCAATTCCGGCAAGTACGATCCCCACAAGGTGGCCATGATGCAGTTCCAGACCGGCGGCGGCTGCCGGGCATCCAACTATATCTCTCTTTTGAGAAAAGCCCTGGAGAAGGCAGGCCACGGCGATGTGCCGGTGATCTCCTTCAGCTTGGCGGGATTGGAAAAGCACCCTGGCTTTGAGCTCTCGCTCAAGATGCTCCATGCCATGCTCTACGGCGTCTTATATGGCGACCTTCTCATGACGCTGGTGAACCAGTGCCGCACCTACGAGGTGGAAAAGGGCGCTGCCCAGGCCTTGGCCGACCGATGGACGGAGCGGCTGGGCAAGGAGATGGGACAGGGCGGCAAGATTCGCTACCGCCAGGTGCTGGAGAACTACCGCGCCATTGTCCGCGACTTTGGAAAGATTCAGCTTCAAAAGCGCGACGCCGTGAAGGTGGGCGTGGTGGGGGAGATCTTCGTCAAGTACTCGCCCCTGGGCAACAACAATTTGGAGCAGTTCCTGGTGAGCGAGGGCGCCGAGGTGGTGGTGCCTGGGCTCATCGACTTCTGCCTCTACTGCGTCTACAATAATATCCTCGACCACGAGCTCTTGGAGCGGGGCAGTTGGAAAAACTACGAGATCTACAAAATTGCCTACAAGTTTTTGTGCAAAAAGAAGAACGACATGAGCCGGATCATCGCCGAGGACGGCCATTTTACCGCGCCCACGCCCTTTGAGCACACCGTCACCCTGGGCAAGGACTATATCCACACCGGCGTGAAGATGGGGGAAGGCTGGCTTCTCACCTCGGAGATGCTGGAGCTCTCGGAGAGCGGCGTGAAGAACATCGTCTGCACCCAGCCCTTCGGGTGCCTGCCCAATCACATCTGCGGCAAGGGCATGATGAAGCCCATCAAGGAGCGCAATCCCGATGTGAACATCGTCGCCATCGACTACGACGCCGGCGCCACCAAGGTCAATCAGGAAAACCGCCTGAAGCTGATGCTGGCCAACGCCCGTGCTAATCTGGCCAAGGAGCCGGTGGGCGTATAGTGTAGAGAAAGCGGGTGCAGCGAATGGCAGCGGGGATTTGCTATGCCCGTAGGGGTCGATGTCCCCATCGACCCGTGCCGCGCAGCGGCTTTTTGAGATTGTTAGCGGAGAATGCCGGCGGAGTTAATCACCGTGGTGGAGTAGAGCAGCAGCACATCGTCCACCTGGGAGAAATCCACGAACTGCCCCAGGTATTGGGAGGCCACATACCGCACGTCCACCAGCGTCACCGTGCGGTAACCGCCCAAAAGCAGGGGCGTGAGGCTCGAACCGTAGGAATCTCGGAAGATAACCAGATTCTTGTCGCTTGCAGCGTTGGGATTTTCAATGGTGAGAACCGCCTGGGCGCCGCTTAAAAAGACGTCGTAGCCGCCCAGATTTTCAAACTTGGCCGGATCATAGACCGTGGGACTGGGATTCTCCGGCCCCGAGACGGTGCAGCCCTCGGTGATCTCGTTGGTGAGATAGATGAGATCCTCGGCCGGCAGAGGCAGTGCCGCCTGGCCGTAGTAGACGCCCTGGAACCCCGAAAGGGTGTGGGGCGTGTAGCTCTCCCAGGCGGACAGGGTGAGATCCATGGCCGCTGCCAGGGTGTCCACCACCTTCTGGAGCTTTTCCTGGCGCCAGTGGGAGTCGGTTGCGTAGTAGTCTGCGGCGGTGAGGCTGCCGGTGAGATCCACGTGGGTTGCCCAGGGAAGCGCCTCCTCCACAGTAGAGAAGAGCTTCTCATAGTCCAGCGTGGGGTATCCGTGGCTGGGCGCCAGGTAGTAGTTCTTATCGGGGATCACGGCGCAGTAGACGTTGGCGTTGGGGAAGTAGGTCTCGTGGAGGCTGTTCATCTTGTCGGTGAAAAGCTTCAGCTGCTTTTCGTCCAGGGTGGCGTCCAGCTTGGAGGCTGTGCCCTCGGCGATATAGATGCCGTTGTTGTCCTTCTGTCCTAAAAGATCGTACGTCCAGACGGCTTTCAGCGTGCGGAAGGAATCGCGGAAGGGGAACTGGTCGAGGAGGTAGTCCTCTACATCTTCGGAAAACTCCGCCGAGAGCAGCGCTTCGCTGCTCACCGCAGGAAACTGCTGGAGCTTGCGCCGCTCGGCGCGGGAGATTGTGCCGTCCGGCAGCAGGAGGTGCAGCACCATAAAGCCCAGGAGTACCAGGGCGAAGACGGCAATGGTCAGTCGTTGGGTAAGTTTCTGCATGTCAAGCCCTCCTTAAAACCGGAAATAGAGGAACGGATTGAAGGAGCCGTCCACCAGGCAGGCCGTTACCAGCAGGAGCACCGCCAGCACCATGGCAGGCTGGAGCACCACAATGGCCTTGTGCGCCTGGATTTTTCCGGCCAGGTACTTGGGCAAGGGCGTAGACCCCAGAGCGCAGAGCACAAGAAGCACCGCGTAGCTCTTGAGGTAATAGAGCGCCGTGGCGTTGACCACTGGCAGGCCGCCCAGGCCGAACATCCGGCTAATCTCCAAGAGCGCCTCGGAGGCCGTGGCGCTGTGGAAGAGCACAAAGCCTAAAATCGTGAGGAGCATCACGTAGATACGGGGCAGAACCTTCCCTTTGAGGTATTTTCCCAGGAAGAACTTCTCCACCAGCAGCAGAATTCCATAGTAAAGACCCCAGAGAAGGAAGTTCCAGCTGGCGCCGTGCCAGATGCCGGTGAGCATCCAGACGATCAGGACGTTTCGCACCCACTTGATGGTGCTGGTGCGGCTGCCGCCCAGGGGGATATAGACATAGTCTCGGAACCAGCCGCCCAGGGTCATGTGCCACCGGCGCCAGAACTCGGCGACGGAGCGGGAGAGATAGGGATAGTTGAAGTTCTCCGGGAACTGGAAGCCCATCATGGCGCCCATGCCGATGGCCATGTCGGAGTAGCCGGCAAAGTCAAAGTAGATCTGGAAGGTGTAGGCGATGGCGCGGAGCCAGGAGAAGAGCACGCTGCCATCGGGCACGGTCAGCTCGGCCAGCACACCGATGGAGTTGGCCAGAAGCACCTTCTTGCCAAGACCCACCAGAAAGCGAATCACACCCCGGGAGAACTGGGCAGTGTCCACACTGCGTTCCCGGAGCTCCCGCGCCACGTCGCTGTAGCGTACGATGGGACCCGCGATGAGCTGAGGAAAGAGGCAGAGGTAGGTGGCGTAGGAGGCAAAATTTTTCTCGGCCTTGCTCTCGCCGCGGTAGACGTCGATGACATAGCTCATATTCTGGAAGGTGTAGAAGCTGATGCCGATGGGAAGGGACAGCCCCAGGGCGGGGATGGATGTGCCCAGAAGGCTGTTGATGGAGCCGGTGAGAAAATCTGCGTACTTAAAGAACAGCAGAAACACCAAATTCCAGCAGATGGCGCTGACCAGCACCCATTTTTTCCCGGGGCGGCGGGTCATGTAGAGGCCGTGGAGCCAGCCCACAAAGGCCGAAAAGGCCAGAAGCAGAATATACACCGGCTCACCGGAGGCATAGAAGAGCACACTGGCCGCCAAGAGCACGTGATTCTTCCAGCGCCAGGGCAAGAGCTGGTGGAGCATCAGCGTGATGGGAAGAAAGAAGAAGAGAAAGGTGACGCTGGAAAAGAGCATGAAACGTCCTCCGTTTCGTAAAAATACCCTGCCGGGGCGAATCCGCGGCAGGGTGCGTTTGAGTGATTAGGCGCCGAACACCGTGTCAAAGTTGGCGGAGATGGCGTCCACGATCTCCTGGCTGGACATGGCCATGAGCACATACTGGCCGCTGGTCTTGACCATGGTGGCTTCGGCCTCCACGCAGATCCACTTCCGGGGATCCATGTTGGCTTCAATGTCGGCAGCCACGGCGGCCACGTCAGCATCCTCAGGCAGCTTCAAAAGCACCACGGAGTGGGCGATGGAACCGATCATGGCAGAGGCAGAGGCGGCAATGGAGCCGTCGATGTAGTCGATGAACAGGTAGTAGGGGTACTGATCGGCGGGGATGATGGTATTGTCGCACATGATGTCGTCAGCCGCGCCGGCCACCAGCTTCTGCAGGGTGTCGAGCACCTCCTGCTCCTCAGGGGTCACAGTGGTTTCGCCGTCGGTGGCGGGCGTCTCAGGATTCGTGTTCTCCGTGCCATCCACGGGAGCCTCGGGCGTGGCAGGCTGCTCAGGATCCACATCGGTGGTGTCATCCGCAGTGGTGTCATCCTCGGTGGTGTCGTCCGCAGTGGTGTCATCCTCGGCAGTCTCGTCCTCAGTGGTGCCCTCGTTCTGGGTGTTGTCCTCGGAGATGGTCGTATCATCGGTAGTGGTGTCCTCAGCGGGCTTCTTGGCGCAGGCGGCCATGGACGCCACCATCACCAGAGCCAGAATCATAGCAATGATTTTTTTCATAAGTTCCTCCATATGTTTGGTCAAAATATTTCCGGCGTTTTCGCCGTGCACCTGTTCAGACGGCGGAAGAAAAATTTTGTTCCCAAAATCCGAAAATATTTTTTCAAACAAAATGGAACGCTCAATTACTCTTGCTGGGCAGCAGCGGCGCCAGAGCCGCGGCCAAGGCCGACATGGGCATGGTCTGCAGCACCACCTTGCCGGGACCTGTCACCACGGTGTGGAAGATTCCCTCGCCGCCAAAGAGCATATTCTTCACGCCCTTGACGGTCTGAATATCCACCGAGCAGGTGGCGTCCATATAGGCGAGGTTGCCGGTGTCCACAATCAATTTTTCCCCGGGCGCCAGGAAGTATTCCTCACCGTGGCCGTCGACCTCCAAAAAGGCGATGCCCCGGCCGGAGAGCTTTTGCAAAAGGAAGCCCTCGCCGCCAAAGAAGCCTGCGCCAATCTTCTTCTGGAAGAAGACCGAGAGCTCCACGCCCTCTTCCGCTGCCAGGAAGGCGCACTTCTGGGCGATCACGGGGCGCTCGGGGGAGACCTGCACGGCTACGATCTTCCCCGGAAAGCTGGAGGCAAAGGCCACCATACCGCTGCCGCCCCGGGCAGTGTAGCGGTTTTGGAAGAGGTTTTCGCCGGTGAACATCCGGCCGAATACCTTGCCGAAGCCGCCGGCGGTGGTCTGCATTTCCATATTGGGGCTCATCCATACCATAGAGCCGCTCTCGGTAATCATGGTTTCTCCGTTTTCCACGTGGCAGATCACCACAGGGGTGGGTTCGCCTTTGATTTCATATTGCATCAGGATCCCGCCTTTCAATTGGATTGGATGGAACGAGTATATCAGTTTTCCAGCTGTGCGTCAACGGAAAGGGTACGCGGTTGTTCTTTTCCTCCAAATGTGGTATGATAATAAAAACACGCCGCCTTAGCGGCAGATGGAGGCAATGTATGCAGCAGAAAGAAATCCCGCTGAGAAGTCAGCAGCTCAAAGAAAACTGCTGGGCAGTGGAGGATATTTATCCCACTGAAGAGGCATGGAGCCAGGCGCTGTCTGAGAGCGCTTCGCTTCCGGAGGAGCTGGCTGCCTATCAGGGCAAACTGGGCGAATCGGCCGGAACGCTGCTTTCCTACCTCACTCGTATGGAGGAGATCAGCCACCAGGCCGACCGGCTCTTTGTCTATGCCATGCTCCGTGCCGACGAGGACACGGCCAATTCCACCCACCAGGCCATGAAGGGCAAATGCTTCAGCTTCCTGGTGTCGCTGAGCAGTGCCACCGCATTTGAAGGCCCCGAGCTGGTTGCCATCCCGGATGAAACCCTGGACGCCTTCTATGCCCAGGAGCCAGGTCTTACGAAATACCGCCGTTATCTCACCAAGGCACGGCTGGAAAAGCCCCACATCCTCTCCCAGGCCGAGGAAAAGCTGCTGGCCGGTGCTGCTGAGGTAGGCGCGGCGCCCAGCAACATTTTCAATACGCTCAATAATGCCGATATGACCTTCCCCGCCGTCACGGACAGCGAGGGCGTCACCTATCCCCTGACCAACGGCTCGTATATCTCCCTCATGGAGCGCAGTGACCGTACCCTGCGGGAGAATGCCTTCCGCAGCTTCTACGGCGTCTACGAAAGCTATGCCAACACCCTGGCTGCGTCCTATAATGCCGAGGTGCGGAAAAACCTTTTCTTCGCCAAGGCGCGCAAGTACCACAGCGCCCTGGCTGCCGCCATGGAGCCGGTGGAGGTGCCCGAAGCCGTGTACCACAGCTTGGTGGACACAGTGCGGAAGAATCTCGACAAGATGCACCGCTATATGGGGCTTCGCAAGAAGGCGATGGGGCTTTCGGAGCTTCACATGTACGACATCTATGCCAACATGATCCCCGAGGCCGAGGAGGTTGTACCCTTTGCCCAGGCGCGGGATGAGGTCATTGACGCCATGGGCATCCTGGGCGAGGAATACCAGTCTGTGCTCAAATCCGGCTTTGAGGCACGGTGGATGGATATCTACGAAAACAAGGGCAAGCGCTCCGGCGCCTATTCCTGCGGCTGCGCCGGCATTCATCCCTTTGTCCTCTTAAACCACAAGGAGACCCTGGACAGCGAATTTACCCTGGCTCACGAGCTGGGACATGCCATGCACTCGTATCTCTCGGACAAGCACCAGCCCTCCATTTACAATGAGTATGTGCTCTTCGTGGCCGAGGTGGCCTCCACCTGCAACGAGGCGCTTTTGATGCAGTACCTCCTTGCCCGCACGGAGGATCCGAAAAAGCGTGCCGTGCTCATCAACTATTTCCTCGAGCAGTTCCGTACCACCCTCTACCGCCAGACCATGTTTGCAGAGTTCGAGCTCAAAGCCCATGAGATGGCTGCGGCAGGGGAGACCCTGACAGCCGACAATCTCAAGGCCATGTACCTCCAGCTCAACAAGGACTACTATGGGGAAGAGACCGTGGTGGACGAGGAAATTGCCATCGAGTGGGCGAGAATTCCCCATTTCTATCGGAATTTCTATGTCTATCAGTACGCCACCGGCTTCTCCGCAGCCATAGCCATCTCCCAGAAGATCCAGAAGGAAGGGGCACCGGCGGTTAAGAACTATCTCAAGTTCCTCTCCGGCGGCTGCTCCACCGACCCGGTGTCGCTTCTGAAAATTGCCGGCGTGGATATGAGCACCCCTGCCCCGGTGGAATCCGCCTTGGAGCTCTTTGGCCGGCTCATCGACGAGCTGGACGCGCTCCTGACGAAGTGAGGCGGAAGACATGGTAACATTGGCTCAGCGCATCGAAGAGCTGCGCACCGAAAAGGGGCTCACCCGTCCCGCCCTCTCCATCGCCCTGGGACTGCCCCGGAACGCCGTGGAGAAGTTTGAAACCGGCCGGCAGACGCCCACCAAGGAGCAGCAGGAGAAGATTGCCGGATATTTCGGCGTCTCTCTCTTCTACCTCCGGGGCGAGAGCGACGACCCCACCCGCCAGGAGAGCTGGATGACCGCCGCCCTCTCGGGCGTGGTGGAGGACGAGCCGCCTGTGGTGCACCGTCCCCGTCCCCAGCCCAAGGCGGCGCCTGCGCCGTCGGGCGGCCAGCAGGGAGCCCTGGTGGCGTCCTTCCTCCAGAACAAGGCGTTCCAGGATACGGTGCGCGCCATGGTGCTGGAAACCCTGCGCACAAAGGAAGGTCAGGAGCTTCTTGCCCAGATTGTCCGCAAGGAAATCAACCGGCAGGCATAACGAAAAACGGACGGGCAGCACCCGTCCGTTTTTATCATGCCCCGATATCCAAAACCTGCTCCACGGCCACGCACTTCCCGTGGCCGTCCAGGGTGAAAATGGCGCCGGTGAGCCAGCAGGGGCCTGCCGCGGGCGCAAAGCGGGAGGTGAGCTCACCGCGGAAGAGGGAAATGGACTGTTCCGGGCGAATGCCCAGCACGCCATCTCTTGGCCCCGTCATGCCGAGATCCGAGATATATCCCGTGCCCTGGGGCAAAATCCGGAGATCTGCCGTGGGCACGTGGCAGTGGGTGCCCCATATGGCGCCCACCCGCCCATCCAGATAGAAGCCCATAGCCAGCTTTTCCGAGCTGGCTTCGGCGTGGAAGTCCACCACCACGGGGAGGCCCTGGTATTTGCGCAGAATGGCGTCGATTTTGTAGAAGGGATTGTCGCAGTGGACGTCCATCTGGTACTGGCCGATGAGGTTGACCACGGCGATTTCGCCCTTGCTGGTCTCGTAAACGCCCATTCCCTGGCCGGGAAGCTGTGGCATAAAATTGGCCGGGCGGAGCACCCGGGAAGTCTCGTCCAGGTAATCTACGATTTCCCGCTGCCGCCAGGTGTGGTTGCCCAGGGTGACCACGTCGGCGCCGGCGTCGAGGATGTCCTCGCCCTGGCCGGGGGTCATGCCGTTCATGGCGGCGTTCTCGCCGTTGACCACACAAAAATCGATGCCTTTTTGCTTGCGAATTGTCCGAAGCCGGCTTGTGAGGTAGTGAAGCCCTGGGCGACCCACCACGTCTCCCACAGCCATTACGCGAATCTCCATCACAAATTTGTCCTTTCCTTGTCGATACAGCCATTATACGCCCCGTTCGACCCTGGCGCAAGAAAGAAAAGAAAGCGTGTTATATATTTCCAAAAAAAAGTCCTTGACTTTTCCATATTTTTGTGCGATAGTGTTAAAGTATTCACGATAATTGTATTCCTTTGCGTTCTGGTACAATGTCGGATTGTGTCGGGAGCGTGAAGGTTTTTCGTTTTCATGGGTACAAATTTTTATGGGGAGGTACCCGAAATGAGTGGTACGGTAAAATGGTTCAATTCTGAAAAGGGTTATGGCTTCATCTCCAACGATGACGGCAGCGGCGATGTTTTCGTCCACTTCTCCGCCATTCAGTGCGAGGGCTTCAAGAAGCTCGAGGAAGGCCAGAAGGTCAGCTACGAGGTCGAGCCCGATCCCAAGGACAACGGCAAGATGCGCGCTGTTAACGTCTGCGTGATGTAATTGATCCAATGAAGGTCGCGCCGCAAGAGAAAGCTCTCTGCGGCGCGGTTTTTATGCAATACAACGGTGAGTTTTACTGACCCGAGGAATATCCTACTGTTATATCCTTAACTCAGCATCTATAAATAAGGCAAATATTATGCTAGTTCATCAGCATTAGAAGCAATTCTAATGGAAACACTGCCTTCAAGGGTACTACCATCGGAAGATGTAATTGTCAAGTACCGAACACCAGAAGCAGCTGTACTATTCTTTAAAACAGATTGG
>NHCFR00700__coassemble_1076_pt1 | contig 31400 bp, 26 predicted proteins | sample NHCFR00700__metabat2_high_PE_007 | metagenome-assembled genome bin NHCFR00700 | reverse complement strand
CACACCCCCCGCTGCTCTGTCGCACAAGTTTTCAACGAGGTTTTTTGACAGTCTCATAATAATTTGGTTGTGTCGTAGGGGTGGGCTTTATGCCCACCCGAACTAGGCTGCGATTTGCCTTAGGCACTTGGGAAATCGCAGGTGCGGCACGGGCGGGGATGAACCCCGCCCCTACAGTGAAATCGTGGGTGCGCCGGGTCTGGCTGGACGCACCTGCATCGGAACATCATCGGGAAATTTTCCCCTGGGAGCTATGAACATGAAGAAAATCGAAATTATGGGCTGCGGCTACATCGGCCTTCCCACCGCCGTTACCTTTACCCTGGCGGGCTACACGGTCTGCGGCTTTGACATCAATGAGAAGGTTGTGGAAAGCCTCAACGGCGGCCACATCCACATTGTGGAGCCCGGCCTCCAGGACGCCCTGACCAAGGCGCTTGCCACCGGGCGGCTCCACTTTTCCACCAAGCCGGAGCCGGCGGATGTGTTTATCATCTGCGTGCAGACGCCCTACCGCGACACCGAGGAGGGCAAGCGCGTGAGCGACATGCGGTTTGTGGAGTCGGCTGCCAGAAGCGTGGGCGGCGTACTGCGCGCCGGGAACCTGTGCGTGCTGGAGTCCACCTCCCCGCCCTACTCCACGCGGCTGGTGGAGTCCATCGTCTCCGAGGTCAGCGGTCTTGCCGCCGAGGAATTTATGACCGCCCACTGCCCCGAGCGCATCATCCCCGGGAGAATGCTCATCGAGCTTCGGGAAAATGACCGCATCGTCGGCGCCACCCGCCCCGAGGCGGCGGAATATGCCAAGGAGATCTACTCCCCCGTGGTCACCAAGGGCACCATCCGCGTCACCGATGATCTCACCGCCGAGATGTGCAAGCTCGTGGAGAACACCTTCCGCGACATCAACATCGCCTATGCCAACGAGCTGAGCAAGGTCTGCGACCGGCTGGGCATCGACGTCTTCCAGCTCATCAAGCTGGCCAACTGCCATCCCCGGGTGAACGTCCACAACCCCGGCGTGGGCGTGGGCGGCCACTGCATCGCGGTAGATCCCTGGTTTATCCACGAGAAGTTCGAGGACATCACCCCCCTCATCTACCAGGCACGGCTGGTCAACGACTCCAAGCCCGCCTGGGTGGCCGACCGCATTGAGAAAGATGTGGCGCCGGGCAGCACCGTGGCGGTGCTGGGCATGAGCTTCAAGGCCAACATCGACGACATCCGCGAGAGCCCCTCGGTGGAGCTGGCCAAGATCCTAAAAGAGCGGGGCTACCAGGTGATCGCCTGCGAGCCCTTTATCGAGGGCGATGTGGCGGGCTTTGCCAACCACACCCTGGATGAAGCGCTGGAGCAGAGCGACTACGCCGTCATCACCCTGATGCACGACCCCTTCAAGGCCGCCAAGGAAAAAATCGCGGCCAAGCCCCACTTCGACTGCGTGGGTCTTTTGGAGCAATAACAAAAAACGAGCAGGCCGGGAAGCCTGCTCGCTTTTTTATGGACGCGGCGCAAATCGTGAAGCTGTTCACAGGGGCGGCCTTTATGGCCGCCCGTGGGGGAATGGCTGTCTATTCGGCAATTGCGTTTTCATCGCCGAAGAGGAAAGCAGAAAATTCTTCCACTGAGGAAAAGAAAAAGTCACACTGGCGGCGCATCTTCTCCTCGATGTCGGGAAGCATCCCATACCACCCGGCACAGGCAAAGTCCACGCCCACCGCCCGCGCCATGACGCCGCCGTGGGGCATGTCGTCCACCATCAGAAGATCCTTCGCCTCCAGGGAAAAGCGGCGCATGATCTCCTGGAGGGGCCAGGGGGCGGGCTTGCGGCGCTCCGGCGGCTGCTCGGCGCCCAGCACCAGATCCGGCCTGGGCACCCCGGCGCGGTCATAGGCGGCGAGAATCACATCGGCCTCGGAGTGGGACACCACGCAGTAGCGTCCTCCCTCCGCCCGCTGACGGCGGAGAATCTCCGGGATGCCGGGGAAAAACTGGGGGTGATGGGTTTTGTGGTACTCCTTCCACATGGCAACATGCGCCTCCATCTCCTCCGGGGTATAGCGAAGCACCTGCTCGCACATCCCGTAAAAGCCCGGGTCGAAGCAGTAGCGGAAGAACTGCGCCTCTGAAATCTCCATCTGAGGGCGAAATCGCGCCATGGCCTCACAGAACTGGGGATAATTGACGGCGCGGGTGGAATCGACGGTGGTGTCGTCGTGGTCGAGCACCAGGCAGGGATAGCGAAGCAAGGGATGCACCTCCGATTGACGAGTGAGGATAAATTCAGTAGAATAAAAGAAGAAAGGGGCGAATTCGATGCTGGATCGAACCAAGCTGGAGGAGGCGCTGGCAGCGCTTCCCATTTTTCAATATGCGTATTTCTCCCCCGCCGACCTGGTGTTCACCGAGCGGGTGCGCCACGTCTGCGAGACGGAATGTCCCATGTACGGCAAGACCTGGGCATGCCCGCCGGCGGTGGGCACTGTGGAAGAATGCCGGGCGCGGTGCCTGTCCTACCCGGAAGGGCTGATGATTTCCACGGTGACCGAAGTGGGCGATGTGGAAAATTTGGAGGAAACCCTGTCCACCCGGAAGGAGCATGAGGAAATCACCCACCAGGTGGCAAAGCTGGTACAGGCACAGGGGCTGGAGACCTATGTTCTCTCCACCGAGGCATGCGCGCTGTGCGAGAAGTGCGCCTACCCGGACGCCCCCTGCCGCCATCCAGACAAGATGTACCCCTGTGTGGAGAGCCACGGGATTCTGGTCACGGATCTATGCGAAAAGCAGGGCATGGAGTTTTTCAACGGCAACATCGTCACCTGGTTTTCGCTGATTTTGTACCGCAGAAGCACACCGTAGGGGCGGCCATTGCCGTCCACGGGTCGATGCGGGCATCGTGCGGCTTCCGTCATTTCCCCACACAGAAGCGGGAGAAAATCTTGCCCACCACTTCCTCGCGCATGCTCTTGCCGGTGATCTCGCCGAGGGCGAGGAGTGCCTCCTCCACATCGGTAAGGGCGGCGTCGGGCGGGATGGCCGCGGCCAGGCCGCGGCGGCAGCGCTCCAGCGCCTCCAGGGCGCGGGCACAGGCGCCCGCCTGACGGGTATTGGTGAGGATGGAGCCGTCGCAGGGGATTTCTTCATCGAAGATGGCGTCCAGGGCGTCCTCCAGCTGTTCGATTCCCTCGCCGGTCTTGGCTGAGAGGGGCACAATCCATTCAAAGGGCAGATCCGAGGGCTCGACCACCTGGGGAAGATCCTGCTTGTTGAGAATGGCGATGGCGGCAGGCGCCTCCTGGGCGGCCTCCTGGGCGCGGAAGTCCTCGTCGGTGAGCTCCGCCGCGCTGTCGCAGACGTAGATGGCCAGATCCGCCTCCCGGGCGGCGGCCTCCGCCCGGGCGACGCCCAGGCGCTCGATCTCATCGGAAGTATCGCGGATTCCCGCGGTGTCCATGAGGCGCAGGAGATGCCGCCCCACCTTCACTGTCTCTTCTACGGTGTCCCGGGTGGTGCCGGCAATGTCGGTGACGATCACCCGGTCAAAGCCCGCCAGGGCGTTGAGGAGGCTGGACTTTCCAGCGTTGGGCTTTCCGAGAATCACCGCCCGGATGCCCCGGCGCAAGACCTGTCCCCGGCCGTAGGTGGCGAGGATTTCCCGGAGCTTTCCCGCGCAGTGCGCCACGACGGCCTCCACCTCCGAGAGTACCAGGGGATCGATGTCCTCGTCTGGGTAGTCGAGCTCGGCGTGAAAGTGCGCCAAAACATCGGTGAGCCGGTCGTAGACCGGCGTAATTTTTTTGCCCATGGCGCCGCCCAGCTGGCCGGCGGCGTTGGCGGCGGCCTCGGCGCTCTCGGCCTCGATGAGGTCGATGACGGCCTCGGCCTGGGTGAGATCCATCCGGCCATTCAAAAAGGCGCGCTTGGTGAACTCGCCGGGGCCTGCCTGCCTGGCGCCCTTGGCAAAGAGCGCCTCCAGGGCGGCAGAGAGCACCGCCGGAGAGCCGTGGCAGTGAAACTCCGCCGTGTCCTCGCCGGTGTAGGAGTGGGGCGCCCGGGACACGGTGAGCATGGCCTCGTCGATGATGCGCCCCTGGCGGTCGTGGAGGGCGCCCAGGATCAGTTTGCGATCCTCCACGGTCTTTGCGGTGGCCTGCCCCCGGGGCGTGAACACGGAAAAGGCCAGGGGAATGGAGCCCGCTCCCGAGAGGCGCACGATTCCGATGGCGCTGACCACCCGCCCGGTGGACACGGCGGCAATGATATCTGACATGGGGATCCTCCCTTTCCATGGGTTTTCAAGAAGGAACGCCCGCAAGCGCTCAGCACCGCCTGAGCGCTTGCGGGCGTTCCTTCTCCACCGGCGGCCTTATGTACCGCTGGTGGGATCGTAATTCCGGCCGAATTGCAGGTTGGTGAACTTAATGGTGCTGCTGTCGGCATGGGTGGATGCTTTGCCGGGCTGGGACGGGGCGGCAGAGGAGATATCCGCATCCATCATGCGGCTGAGATTCTGCTCGATCTCATGGGCAATCTCCTCGGTGGTCTCCGGCTCTTCCGCCGGCGCAGGCGCGGGGGCGGGCTTCTCCGCCGGTGCCGGCTGGGGTGCGGCCTTCTCCACGGGCTGGGCTTTGGGGGCAGACTGCGCCTTGGGGGCGGACTTGGGCACCACCAGGGGCTTCTCCTCGTCGGCCTCATAGTCATAGGGCTTGCGGGGCGGCAGCTGCTGCTGAAGCTCCAGGCTCATATCCCGCTTCTTGAGGGATTCCAAAAGCTCCAGATGGCCGCGGATATCCCGCTCGATGACGTCGATAAAGTTCTGCGCCGCCTTCTTGGCGCAGTTGATCCGCTCCTGCTCCTGGGAGACAATGACCTCGGCATCCTGACTTCTATCCTGGGCGGCGCTGGCCGCGTCGGACATGAGCCGGGCGCACTTCTTCTCGGCCTCGGCCACCATGGCGTCGGCGGTGCGCTGGGCGGAGAGGATGGCCTTGCGCATGCTCTGCTCCTGGCTGCGGTACTCCTCTAATTTTTCCACCAGCACCTTCATCTTGCTCTTGAGGACAGCGTTTTCCTTATAGAGGGTGATGTAATCCTCGGTGAGAGGCTCGAGAAAGTCGTCCACCGTCTGCATATCGTAGCCGCCGAAGACGGCCTTGGTGAAGGTCTTTTCCTGAATTTCCTGGGGTGTAAACATGGCAAACGCTCCTCCGACGATTAGAGATACAGGCCGTTATTTTCCAGCTCGTCGATGAGATCGCCGATGATGTCCACGTTGTAGGGCGTGATGATATAGGTGGAAATGGCGATCTTTTTGATCTTGCCGTCCAAGGCATAGGCGCAGCCGGAGAGGAAGTCCACCAGGCGGCGGGCGATGTCCTTGTTGGTAGCCTCGAGGTTGAGCACCACGGCATGCTTGCTGCGAAGATGCTCGGCGATTTCCGAGACGTTGTCGAACCGGTCGGGCTTCACCAGCACCACCTGAAGCTGAGTGGTGGTGTGGATATTGACCACCTTGCTGTCGGTGGTGCGGCGGGATGCGGTGCGGCTGGTCTGGGTGTTGGAATGGCTCAGATCGTCCAGAACCTCGTCGTAGGACGAGGAGGGAGCCGTTCTGGGCGCGGGACGGGCAGCTGTGCTGGCGCGGGAAGCCCGGGGACGTTCGTCCAGGCCGAAATCATCATCGAAATCGTCTTCGTCCTCCGCATAAGGGCGTGCGAGTTTTTTCAATTCATCCATAAATCCCATGGTGTTCTGTCCTCCAAAAAGCAGTTTTCTCTGCGTATCTATTTATTGATTGCCGTAGTGGCGCGCGCCGAAAATGGCAGTACCCACGCGGATCATGGTGCTGCCGTTGGCGATGGCGTCGGTAAAGTCGTCGGTCATTCCCATCGACAGGCACGCCATACTGACATTATCGTATTTTTTTGCCCTTATGTCAACAAGAAGCTGATGCATTTGTGCAAAATACTTTGAATTTCCACCGGGTTCTTCCGAAATTGGTGGAATTGCCATGAGTCCCTCCAATTTACAGTGGGGAAATTCGGCCATGCGGGACGCAATCACCATGGCTTCCTCCGGCGTAAAGCCGGATTTGCTCGCCTCGGCGCCGATGTTCACCTCCAGCAGGATGGGCTGGACGATGTTCAGCTTGGCCGCGGCCTTCTCGATGGCCTGGAGGAGCTCCTCCCGATCCACCGACTGGATGAGGGCGACGTTCCCCACCACCTTGTTCACTTTATTGGTCTGAAGATGGCCGATGAAGTGGACAGGCTTTCCGGTGTAGGCGCCCTGGGGTAGCTTTTCCATGAGCTCCTGGACGCGGTTTTCGCCGCAGCAGTCCACGCCCGCCTGCACGGCGGCCTGGACTCGAGCACTGTCATTCATCTTGCTGGCGGCGCAGAGTAAAATTTCTCCGGGGTCGCGGCCGGCCTTTCTGGCCGCTTCGGCCATGGCCGCCCGCACCCGGGCTACATTTTTTGCAATCTCTTCCATGTTATCGCACAACCTTTCCGTCGTATAGGTCTCTGCCGGTGACGATGATCTCGTCTCCCGGCCAGAGGTTGTTCACCGAAGACTTATCGAGCTCCACCACATAGGTCTCGCCGTTGTCGTGGAGGATGTTCACCGACTTCCACACGGCATTGCTGCCCTCCAGCACGTACACGCCCACGCTTCCATTCTCGTTGACGCGGATGGCCTCCTTGGGCACGCGAAGCCCGGCGTAGGTGGTGAAGACAATGTCCGCCGACTGCTGGCGAAGAAGCGTGGCATTCTGGATATATTTATCGCAGGAGAGCACCAAGAGCCGTCCGCCCTGCTCCTCCTGCCCCAGCCGCTCCACGGTCATGGGGATACTCTCATAAAACTGCGAGGCGAAGGTCACCGGCGCAGTGTCGCCGGTCTTCACACCTGCAAGCTGGTCGGCAGGCACCACGGTCACATAGTACCAGGTGTTGTCGGTGATGAGCTTGCCCACGGCATCGTCGGGCACCTCCCTTGGCTCCAGGGATTCAAGCTCCTGGGCAGTCATAGTCTGAAGGGAGTCCACGGTGAGCACCGACTCGTAGCCATCCACAGTGCCGGAGAAGTAGCCGCTCTGCCCCGCCGCCACCACGGTGGTGTCGTAGTCGGCGTCACTTTGCAGCGCGGCAATCTGGGCGCGGAGATCGGCAATCTGCTGATCCAAGGCGGCATTTTCCGCCTCGGTGGACATGCGCCGGATGATGAGACCCTTGAGCGCCGCGGTGCGGTCGCTCACAGAGTTCATATCGCCCCGGGCAAGGTACTGGCTCATGTCAATGAGCTGGGTGGAGATTTCACTGTCCAGCACAGCCTGGTCGGCGGTGTCGGCGGAGTAGGAGCTGGCGTAGGTGAGCTGCTTTTCCTGCTGCTCCAGCTCCTCGAGTTCCTCCTGGCGCGCCTGGGCACTCTCGTCGCGGTAGCCCGTGGCCAGCACCTGTCCCCGGCTTACCTTCTCGCCCTCGGAGACCACCAGGGCGGTGATTCCATATGTAGAGCGCACCACGGTCTCCTGGCGCACCACGTAGCCGGTGGTATAGCTGCCGTTGCCCGCCTCGTACTCAATGGCTGTGACGGTGGTCAAGGGCGCGTAAACGGCGGAAAAGATGGCATAACCAAAATAGCACAGTACGGCCGCCAAAAAAATCCAGAGGATCAGCTTGGTATAAAATTTTCCCTGTTTCATAGCGGCCTCCTTGCGGCTATGCCTGGGGCGTGAGACGAATGGCCTCCGCCGGTTGAATGGTGGAAATGGCGTGCTTATAGATGAGGTTTTGCTTGCCCTCGGAGAGGAGCAGCACGGCAAACTGGTCGAAGCTTAAAATGGTGCCCCGCAGCTGATAGCCGTTGATCAAAAAGAGGGTCAAAGGCGTCTTGTCCCGCCGTGCCTGGTTTAAATAGCGATCCTGAAGGTTTTCGGGTTTCATCATGGATAACACTCCTTTTTTCTTTGTGTATCCATCATCTTACAAAACCCGGAGGGTCGAATGCCGTTGAACCAGGTCACCTCGTGGGATTTATGCCGCCGGCGCGGAGGATTTCCAGCGCCTTCTCCCAGGTGTCCGCCCAGGAGAGGGGCGCGGATTGGACAATCCAGTGGATCTTCTCATTGCGCCGAAGCCAGGTGAGCTGGCGCTTGGCGTAGCGGCGGCTCTCCCGCTTCACCCGCTCCACGGCCTCGTCCATGGTGATTTCGCCCCGGAGGGCGGCGATGGGCTCCTTGTAGCCGATGGCTTGGAGGCTGGTGGCCGTGGGCGGAATGCCCGCGGCAAGAAGCCCCGCAATCTCCTGGAGCAGTCCCTGGGCAAGCATCTCATCCACCCGGCGGTCGATGCGGTCATAGAGCACGGCGCGGTCGGAAAAGGTGAGTCCCAGGTAGATCGCGTCGTACTTGGGCGGCAGCGCCATGGTCTCCAAATTGTGCTGGGTGATGGTCTTACCCGTCTCCTGGTAGACCTCCAGGGCGCGGAGGATGCGCTTGCGGTCGGCCGCATGGAGCCGCGCCGCCGCCGCAGGATCCACCGCCCGGAGCTTTTCCAGCATGGCCTCCATGCCCACCTGGTCGGCCTCGGCCTCCAGCGCCGCCCGCCGCCCGGTCTCGGGCGCCTGGGCGAAGGAGCGGCCAAGGAGCAGACTGTCCAGGTAGAGCCCCGTGCCGCCGCAGACGATGCACGCCTTGCCTCTATGCAAAATATCCTGCAAGATGGGATCGGCCATGGAAACATACCGCCCCACGGAGAAGGGCTCGTCCGGCTCTACCACGTCGATCATATGGTGGGGCACGCCCTGCATCTCCTCCGCCGTGGGCTTGGCGGTGCCGATGTCCATGCGGCGGTAGATCTGCATGGAATCGCAGGAGAGTACTTCGCCGTCAAGCGCCTTGGCCAGCGCCACGGCAAGGCGGGTCTTGCCCGAGGCGGTGGGGCCTGCCACCGCGAGAATGGGGGGTTGGATCATACTGCCTCCAAAATTACCGCTTGAATTGCTTTTCAATCTGTCCCTTGGTCAATCGAAGCACCACCGGACGGCCGTGGGGACAATAGCGAATGTCGTCCCGGGTCATGACCTCCCGGATGAGCGCGTCCCGCTCCTTGGGATCCGTGTGCCAGCCGCCCTTGATGGCGGCCTTGCAGGCGATGGTGTGGAGCAGCTCGTCCCGAAGGGACTTGGGATCCCGGGCGTGCCCTTCCGCAAGCTCCTGCGCCATGGCCTCCAGCACCGCCTCGGCCTCGTCCTCGGGAAGATCCGCCGGGATCTGCCGCAGGAGCACCGTGCCGTCGCCAAAGTCGTCCACCTCGTAGCCGTAGTCCCGGAGCAGTTCCCGGTGCTCGAGCACCGTGGCCGCCTCCTCCCGGGAGAGGTTGGCCGCGTGGGGCGAGAGCAGCACCTGAGACAGTACCGGCTCCTGGGAGGCACGGAGCTTTTCAAAGAGAATCCGCTCGTGGGCTGCATGCTTGTCCAAAAAGAGCACCGCGTCTCCCTGCTCCAGGATAAAATAGGTGTCGAGCACCTCGCCCACCACCCGGTAAGGCGCGGCGGCGGGCATGTCCAGCGCCGTCTGCGCCTCCTCCTGAGGTTCGGGAAGCTTCTCCTGCACCGGCTGCTTCTCCTGCACCGGCGGCGTGGGGCGCTTTTCTTCCATCGGCGCCTGCTTCACCGGCGCCGGGCGCTTGGGCAGGTACACCGGTACGCTTCCCCTGCCCGGCGCAGGCGACGCCACCGGCTGGCGAAATTGGGGCTGGGAAAAGGCGCTGCGCACCTGGGGGCTCACCGGCGCGCTGGTGTGAAGCGCCTCCAGCGCCGAGCGCACCTCGCTGGGCTTCGGCTTTTCCGCCATGGGCTTTGCGAGCTTCATCTCCGGGCGCTGCTGCGCCCGCCCCAGGGCGGACATCACGCCATAGCGCACCAGGTCGAACACCGCCCGCTCGTTGGCAAACTTCACTTCCGTCTTGGCCGGGTGGACGTTCACATCCACCGCGGCGTTGGGCAGGGTGATGACCAGCACGCAGCTGGGATACCGCCCGGACATCATCTGATTGGCATAGGCCTCCTCCAGCGCCGCCGTCAACAGCTTGGCGCGCACCGGGCGGCCATTGACGAAGAACTGCTGCATGCTGCGGTTTCCCCGGGTGGCGGTGGGCTTGGTGACAAAGCCGGAGAGCTTCAATCCCTCGAAGCTACTCTCCACCGGGATCATGTCCACGGCCAGCTGGCGGCCGAAGACCTGGTAGACGGCGCCATAGAGGTCGCCGTTTCCGGCGGTTTTGAGCACCATCTCCCCGTCCTTGAGAAATCGGAAGGCCACGTCCGGGTGCGCCAGCGCCTGGCGCTGCACGGCGCCCGCCACCTGGGAGGCCTCCACGGTGTCGCGCTTCATGAATTTGAGCCTTGCAGGGGTATTGTAAAAGAGCTCCCGCACCACGATGGTGGTGCCCTCGGGGCAGCCAGCGGGGCTTCGCTCCACCACCTTCCCCGCCTCTAATCGTAGGCTCACACCCTCGGCCTCGGCGGTCTTGGTGAGCAAGTCAATCTTGGACACCGACGCGATGGCCGCCAGCGCTTCCCCCCGGAATCCCAGGGTGCCGATGGCCGCCAAGTCCTCCTTGGTGCGCAGCTTGCTGGTGGCATGGCGCAAAAAGGCCGTCTCCACGTCCTCGGGGGCGATGCCGCAGCCGTTGTCGGTGACCCGGAGATAGGTCATGCCGCCGTTTTGAATTTCCACCGTGACCTGGGTCGCCCCGGCGTCCACGGCGTTTTCCATGAGCTCCTTGGCCGCCGAGGCAGGCCGCTCCACCACCTCGCCGGCGGCGATGAGGTCGGCCACATGGCGGTCAAGCTCCAAAATTTTCGGCATGGAATGCTCCTTTCCGCTATCTTAAAGACATCACGCCAAAGCTGATGGCGTTGATGGCCATGTGTAGGAGAATGGGCGCCCAGATGGTGTTGGACTTTTCATACGTCCAGCCCAGGGCGATTCCGGCGGGGAGATAGGGCAGCGCCGCCAAAAGCACGGACTTCCAGTCATAGAGCAGGAAATACTGCCAGACATGGATCATGGCAAAGAACAAAATGGTCACCACATACGCTCCGATGCGGCTCTTGCGGCGGATGGAGCCGAAGAGGAGGCCGCGCACCAGGGTTTCCTCCACCATGGGTGCGAGGATCACCGAGCAGATTACCATCACCCCGTAGTTCTCCGAGGCCAGCGCCTGGACGGTATCGTCGTTGTAGGTCGCCACGGTGATGCGCAGCAGGTGGAGCGCCAGGGAGAGGACATAGTTCCCCGCGTAGTAGAGCACAAAGCCCAAAATCAACGCCTGCACCAGCTCCCAAAACCGGGTACTGCGGAGGCTTCGCAAAAGGAAATTGTGGAAGATGATCCACACCACCAGGGTGTTGATGACAAAATAGCAGATGTTGATTTGCAGCGTGGAGAGCCCCAGATGAAAATACCCCGAGACAAACTCGATGAGCATCGCCAGGAGCACCACGTAAAAGGGCAGATAGCAGTAGCCCGCCACTGTTTCAGCGGTGGAGAGGCCGGGACCCAGGGAATAGGATTTGGTATTGGCCAAGGAAAAGCCTCCTTTAAAGGGCAGAAAATGTCAGCGGATCATCTGGCGCAGCTCGTAGAGCACATTCATGGCCTCGATGGGCGTGAGGGTCTCCACGGTGATTTTGGCCAGGCGGTCGCGGATGGCCAAGGCGTCCAGGTCGAGGATGGACACCTGCTCGTCGGCCGCCTTGGGCGCGGCGGCAGTCCGGGGGGCCTGCCCCTGCTCCAGCTCCTTTAAAATCTTGCGCGCCCGCTCCACCACCTTGGGCGGAAGGCCGGCCAGCTTGGCAACCTCCACGCCGTAGCTCTTGTCGGCGCCGCCGGGGACGATTTTCCGCAGGAAAATCATCTCGTCTCCCCGCTTTCTCACCGAGATATTGAAGTTTTTCACGCCCTCCAGCGTTTCCTCCAGCACGGTGAGCTCGTGGTAGTGGGTGGCGAAGAGGGTCTTGGCGCCCAGCGTCTTCCGGTCGGACACAAACTCCAGCACCGCCCGGGCGATGGCCATGCCGTCGTAGGTGGAGGTGCCGCGGCCGATCTCGTCGAGGATGAGAAGGCTCCGCGGCGTGGCGCGGTTTAAAATCTCCGCCACCTCCTCCATCTCCACCATGAAGGTGGACTGGCCGGCGGCCAGATCGTCCGACGCGCCGATTCTCGTAAAGAGCCGATCCACCACGCCGATTCGGGCGGACTTGGCCGGGACGAAGGAGCCCATCTGCGCCAAGAGCACAATCAAGGCCACCTGGCGCATGTAGGTGGATTTACCGGCCATGTTGGGGCCTGTGATGATGGCCACCTGGCAGTCGGGCGTGCCCAATTTCGTGTCGTTGGGGACGAACATCTTCCCCCGCAGCACCTGCTCCACCACCGGGTGGCGGCCGCCTTCAATTTGGATCTCGTTGGAAAAGTCCACCTCGGGGCGGCAGTAGTCATTGTCCACCGCCAGGGCGGCGAAGCTGGAGAGCACGTCGGCCAGGGCGGCGGCGTTGGCCGCGGCCTGCACCGCAGCGCCGTGGTCGGCCAAATAGGTTCTGAGCTTTAAGAAGAGGTCATATTCCAGCGTCACCACCCGATCCTTGGCATTTAAGATGGTGTCCTCCAGCTCCTTGAGCTCGGGGGTGATGTAGCGCTCGCCGTTTGTGAGGGTCTGCTTGCGGATGTAGTCCGTTGGCACCAGAGAAACCTGTCCCTTGGCCACCTCGATGTAATAGCCGAAGACCCGGTTGTAGCCCACCCGGAGGTTTTTGATGCCGGTGCGCTCCTTCTCCCGCACCTCGATGGCGGTCATGGTGTCCTTGCCGCCGGACATGATGTCCCGCAGCTGGTCAATTTCCTCGCTGTAGCCCGGGCGAATCATGCCGCCCTCGCGGATGGTGAAGGGCGGATCGTCCACAATGGCGCGGTCGATCTCGTCCTTGAGGGGCTGTAGATCCGGCAGGCTCTCCCGCACATCCCGGAGGAGGGGGCTTTCAAAGGGCGCCAGTGCCGCGGCCAGGCCAGGCAGCGGCGCTAAGCCGTTGGAGAGCTGGCGGAAGTCCCGGCAGGTGCACGTGCCCGTGGCGATTCGCGCCATGACCCGCTCCAAGTCCGTCACATCTTTTAGTAGATGGATGAGCTCTTCCCTGGCCACGGTGTGCTCCACCAGCTCTTGTACGGCGTCCTGGCGCTTTTTGATCTGCGCCGGACTCATCAGGGGCTTTTCCAGCCAGCTGCGAAGCAATCGGCCGCCCATGGCGGTCTTGGTCTTGTCCAGCACCCACAGAAGGCTTCCCCGCTTCTCCCCGGCGCGCATGGTCTCGGTGAGCTCTAAGTTCCGCCGGGCGGTGAGATCCAGCTCGAGGAACCGGCTGGATTGGGAAAATTCCAGCGTCCGCACGTGGGGAAGCTCCGTCTTCTGATTTTTCTTTAAGGTGAGCAGCAGCGCGCCCGCCGCCTGCACCACCGGCCGCGCCTCGCCGAGCCCCAGCGCTTCCACATCCTTTCCAAACTGCTGCAAAAGGAGCGCCGCGGCCTGGTCGTAGTCAAAGAGGGACGGCTCGCCGTTTTCCACGCAGCAGGGGATTCGGGTGCGCAGCGCCTCGCGGAGGGTCTCGTCGTCCGTGGCGCGGCCGCCGAGCAAGAGCTCTGAGGGCTGGTAGCAACCCAGCTCGTCCACCGCCCGGTCGGCGTTTTCCGCCACCATGGCGTGGAAGGCGCCGGTGGAAATGTCGCAGAAGCACAGGCCAAAGGCGCCGGCCTCCCCGTAGGCGCAGGCGAAATAGTTATTCTTCCGCTCGTCAAGCATGGAGCTCTCGGTGACGGTGCCGGGGGTGACCACCCGGATGATGTCCCGCTTCACCAGCCCCTTGGCCAGGGCGGGATCTTCCATCTGCTCGCAGATGGCCACCTTGTAGCCCTTGGCCACCAGCCGGGCGATGTAGCTCTCGGCGGAGTGGAAGGGCACGCCGCACATGGGCGTCTGATCCTCCTTGTCCTTGCCGCGATCCCGGGTGGTGAGGGTGAGATCCAGCTCCTTGGAGGCGAGCTTGGCGTCCTCGGCGAACATCTCATAGAAGTCGCCCAGGCGGAAGAACAGCAGGCAGCCGGGGTTGCGCTCCTTCATTTCCATATATTGCCGCATCATCGGCGTGAGTTCTGCCATGGTGACCTCCTGATTTCTAGGTTTGGATCGGCTCCTACGCCTCAATGGCGCGACCTTCCAGGCTCCAGGTGTTGTGGCCGGTGATTTCCACATCCATAAATTGGCCGATCCATTTTGGATCTCCGGCAAAGCGCACCAGGCGGCCGCCCTCGGTGCGTCCGGTGAGGACGCCGTCCTCCTCCCCGTCCACGAGGATCTTGACGGTTTTCCCCACATAGCCCCGGTGAATCTCCTCGGAAATCCGGTTCTGGGCGGTGACCAGGCGGTCAAACCACCGATTTTTCTCCTGGCGGGACACCGGATCGGGCATGGAGGCCGCCGGGGTGCCCTTGCGGGGGGAATAGATAAAGGTAAAGAGGGCGTCGTAGCGCACCTTCTCAATGAGGCTGAGGGTATCTTCAAACTCTGCCTCGGTCTCGCCGGGGAAGCCCACGATGATATCGCTGGTGAGCACCAGCTCGGGCATCACCTGCCGGCCATAGTCCACAAGTTCCAGGTATTGCTCCCGGGTATAGCGCCGGTTCATCTCCTTTAACACCCGGTCGTTGCCCGACTGCACGGGAAGATGAAACTGCTTGGCAATCTTGGGGCTTGCGGCCATGGTGTCAAAGAGCTTTTTCGTGGCGTCCTTGGGGTGGGAGGTCATAAACCGCAGCCAGAAGTCCCCGGGGAGCTTGGCGATCTCGGCCATCAGGTCGGCAAAATCCACGCCCAGCCCCAGATCCTTTCCATAGGAGTTGACGTTCTGCCCCAGAAGGGTGATGTCCTTGATTCCCTTTTCGAGAAGTCCCCGCACCTCATGGAGAATATCCTCCGGGCGGCGGCTGCGCTCCCGGCCGCGGACATAGGGCACAATGCAGTAGGAGCAAAAGTTGTTGCACCCGTACATGATGGACACCCACGCCTTCACGCCGCCCTGGCGCAGCAGGGGAATCCCCTCGGCGATGGAACCGGCGGAATCCTCGGCGGCAAAGACCCGCTTGCCCGTGGCCAAGACCTGGCGCAGGAGCTCGGGAAAGCGCCAGAGCTGGTGGGGGTTGAAGACGCCGTCCACATGGCGGTAGCTCGTGCGGATCTTCTCCACCACGTGGGGCTGCCCCATCATGCACCCGCAGAGGAAAATCTTCTGCTCCGGGTGGCGGCGCTTGGTGTGAACCAGCGCGCCCACGTTTCCGTAGACCCGCTGCTCGGCGTGCTCGCGGATGGCGCAGGTGTTGAGGACGATGACGTCCGCCCCCTCCTCGGTCTCGGCCATTTCATAGCCGCAGGCGGAGAGCATGCCGCGAATCTTCTCGGAATCGGCCTCATTCTGCTGGCAGCCGTAGGTATCCACATAGGCGCGAGGGGTGATACCCCGTGCCGCCCAAAGGTCGCGGATTTCCTGACAGATGGCCTCCTGCGCCTGGAGCGCCTCCCGGGAGATCACAGTGGTCTTGGTGTCCAAATTCGTTTCCTCCAACCATAGTTTCGTGATTTGACATTATATCATTTTTCCGCCGCATTTTCAAGGTTTTCCCCCGCCGTCAGCCGCCCCAGAAGCGTCAGCACCCGGGGAAAATCCGCCTGGGAGAGCTCTGCGTACTTGAGCACCACCGCGCCGCCCTCCCCCGCGCCGGTGCCGGGGAAATAATAGCGGCTCAGGCAGGTGGCCGGAACGCCGGATGCCTGGATTTCCGCGGCCACGGCCTCGTCGGAATAGGCGGTGCGGAGCTTTAAAATCATATGAAGTCCCGCCTCGTCCCCCACCACCTCCACCTGCTTGGCAAAGGGCGCTTCGGCCAGCGCTTCCAAAAACTGCGCCCGCAGGAGCTTATAGCGCCGCTTCATCCGGCTGACATGCTTTTCAAAGTAGCCCTCGGAGAGAAACCGCGCCAGGGTGAGCTGCTCGAAGCTCGGCACCGTGCAGCTATAAAACCCCAGCTTTTCCCGATACCGCGCCAAAAGCGCCGGGGGCAGAATGAGATAGCTGATGCGCAGCGCCGGGGTGATGGTCTTGGAGAAGGTGTTGAGGTAGATCACCCGGCCGGTGACGTCCATGCTGTACATGGTGGGGATCACCCGGCCGGTAAAGCGGAACTCGGAATCGTAGTCGTCCTCGATGAGGTAGCGGTTCTCGCGGCTGCCCAGCCAGGCCATGAGCTGCCGCCGCCGGGCAATGGGCATGACGATTCCCGTGGGAAACTGGTGGCCGGGAGAAATGTGCAGGACGTTGGCGCCGGAGGCCAGGAGGCTTTGGAGCGTCACGCCGCTCTCGTCCAGGGCAACGGGCATGAGCGATGCGCCGTTGGCTGTGTAGACCTGCCGCAGCTTTCGATGGCCGGGATTTTCCAGAGCGAAGATGTTCTCCCGCCCCAGAAGCTGAAAGAGCAGCGTATAGAGATACTCCGCCCCGGCACCGATGACGATGCTGGCCGGATCCACCTCCATGCCCCGGCTGCGCAGGAGCATCCCCGCGATGGCCTCGCGCAGCGCGGGCAAGCCCTCGCTGGGGATGGGCTGGAGCAGCGCCTCCCGTCCGTCCAGGAGCACCCCCCGCATAAGCCGCGCCCACACGGAAAAGGGAAACTGCCCCGCGCTCACCGCCGTCTCCGGCGCCCCATGGGGCGCCGCATCGGGGCGAATCCCCGGCACGGTGACCTGGGGCAGCGTCTCCAGGTGCTCGGCATAATAGCCCGACCGGGGCTTGGAGACGAGATACCCCTCGGTTAAAAGCTGCTGGTAGGCGTTTTCCACGGTGATGCGGCTCACGTTGAGATTTTCCGCCAGCGCGCGCTTGGAGGGAAGCTTCTCGCCCCCGGCGATGGCGCCGGAGAGAAGATCCTCCTTGAGGCGGCGGTAGAGCTGCTCGTAGAGCGGCACGGAGGACGCGGGATCCAGGACATAGGTGCGCATGACTGGCCTCCTTTTGATCGCCAAACTAGAAGATTTGATAAGGCCAGTATACGCCAAGGCTTCCCTTTGCACAAGGGAGTCCGGGAAGAAAAATATTTTTCCCTTTGGATGCAACTTTTTTGCGGGAAAGGCTGTCTAAGAAAGTAGAGAGAGGGGGAAGCCCATGGAAGATCACGCGATTCTCGCGCTCTATTTCGCCCGGGACGAGCGCGCCCTGGACGAGACGGCGAAAAAATACGGCGACGGCTGCTACGCGGTCTCCTATCAAATTCTCCGCAGCCACCAGGACGCGGAGGAGTGCGTGTCCGACACCTACATCCGGGCGTGGAACGCCATCCCGCCGAAAAAACCCACTTTTTTAGGGGCATATCTCATGAAAATTGTCCGCAATCTCTCCCTGAGCGCCTACCAGGCCGCCCGGGCAAAGAAACGGGGCGGCGGCCAGGTGGAAGCCCTCAGCCGGGAGCTTGCCGACTGCGTCACCGGAAATCCCGAGCGATATGTGGAGGCGGCAGAATTAAGCCGTCTGCTCGACCGCTTTTTGAGAGGGCTCAGCACCAAGGAGCGGTGTATTTTCCTGCGGCGGTACTGGTATGCCGACGCCATTTCCGACATTGCCGCCCGCTATCATCTCTCCCCGGGCACGGTGAAGTCCAACCTCCACCGCACCCGCGCAAAGCTCAAAAACTGTTTGGAGGAGGAGGGGATCATCCCATGAAATTGCAAGAACAACTCTTCTGCGCCCTCACCGACGTGGGCGACGACCTGGTGGAGGAGGCCGGCCGCCTCTCCTTCCCGGTCAGTCCCCTGCGGCGGATGCTGCCCCTGGCGGCCTGCTGCGCACTGCTGCTGGGCGCGGCGCTGGCGCTGGAGTCTTGGAAGCCCGTCCAGGAGGCCGATATCACCCTGCCCAACTGCGAGGACACCGTCCAGGAGGTCGTCCCGCCGGTGGAGGAGGACGCGGAAGCGCCGTCTCACCGTCCGTACTATATTATGAATCTCGATGACAACCTCTACGGCGCTGTGCAGGCCGTGGATCCCGACGGCAACGTGCTGGTGGAGGTGGAACAGGGCATCATTTATGACCTCACCGACGAAAAAACCGGCGAAATCCTGGCCATCTGCGCCCAGGACGGCCTGGTGGTGGATGGCTCCCGGGACACTCCCACCTATGTCTACGACCTCCAGGGCAATCTTCTCACCACCGTGGACGCCTGGAGCATCTCCTGCTATGGCGATGTGATAGAGGTCTACCTTGGAGGAGAGGAATACCAGTACTATAGCCGCAGCGATTTGACCCCCATCGACTATGACCCAGACGCCATGCTGCCCGCGGGCTTCCACCGGGCAGGCAACGTGAAATACCAATATGGAGCCGACGGCCTCTGCGCCGTGGCCGATGACACAGGCAAAATGGGGCTGATGGATGAAAGCGGCGCCTGGGTACTCAAGCCCGACTGCGACGACATTGCTGTGATCGCCCTGGGTCTTGCCGCCGTGTACCGAAACGGCCAATATGAGGTGGTCTCCCTGGAGACGGGCGACATCGTCTTCACCTGGCCGTACCCGATCATCTGGATCCACGCCGACGGCTACGTGGTGGAGACGGAGGACGGGCTGTGGCAGGCGGTGAATCAGGAGGGTCTCGCCGTCAGCGATCCGGCCGACATCATCTATCTCGTGGACGACGAGAACGACGGCCAGGTGGAGTTTCTGGCTGAGGTTCACCTGGATGAGGAATGGGCGTGCTTCTGCCGTCCCGACGGCACGGCAGTGCGCTCCGTCCAATTCCAGGGCGGCGAACTGCGGATTCTCTCCTCCCGGACGGCGGCCGTGTACGTCTGGCAGGGGGAGGCCTCCAGCTGGCTCGTCGATCTCGAGAGCGGCGAGGAAATCCACTGGACCGACCATGATTATCTCGATCCCCAGCGCATCTCCGACTACGAGGAAGCCGTGATTCTCAGCGCCACCTACCAGGATGACGACGGCACCTACCACACCGATATCCTCAGCGAGACCGGCGAAGTGCTCATCGCAGACGTCAACGACGCCAGAGGCGTCAACCACCTGGGCGACGGCGTCTTTGCGGCCAATCGCGACGGCAAGCGGGTCTTAATGCAGGTGGACGGCACCATCCTCTACGAGAGCGACGCCCCGGCCTGACGCGTTCATCGCGCCCTGTAGGGGACGATGTCCTCATCGTCCCGGAACGAAACTGCCTGGGGATGCGCGGCTCTCTCGGGCGGATCAGGAGATCCGCCCCTACAATCGTGCCCCGAAGACGGACGCCGGCGGCGGTTTTGTTACCCATTCGTCACCATTGCACCCGGTTTGTTGTTGCATTGGCGGGGAAAATGCCGTATCATAGGGGGTACGAATTCTGGATTTTCCTTGACAAAGGAGTAGACTATGGCAACCAAAACAGTTTCAGCCGCCAGCCGCGCCACCCAAAAGCGCAGGCGGCGGCGGCAGCGCAGCGCCCTGACTGGGGCAATTCTCATCTTCATCGTGGCGCTGCTGGCCTTCACCGGCGTCTTCGCCTGGGGCGTGATGCTGGAAAAGGGCAAGACCATCTATCCCAACGTCCACATGGCCGGCGTGGATGTGGGCGGCCTCACCATGGGCGAGGCCAGAACCAAGGTGGAGACCGCCGTGGCCGAGGCCTACACCGCCTCCACGTTGGAGGTGCAGCTCCCCGACCGCTCCATCACCTTTGATCCCGAGCAGGCCAAGGTGGCGCTGGACACCGAGGAGGCACTGCGGGAAGCGCTCAGCTTTGGCCGCAGCGGCGGCGCATTCAAGGCCGTACTCAACTACTTACGGTGCAGCACCTCCGCGCCGGACATTCCCCTGGAGACCTCCCTGGAATTTGACCGCGAGGCCATCCAGCAGACCATCAACGAGACCGCCGTGCAGGTGCGCAAGGCACCGGTGAACACCACCCTGGCACTGGATGAGGACAAGGCCGTCATCCAGGTGGCCAAGGGGCAGGACGGCCGGGAGCTGGACACCGAGGGGCTCTACGAGGCCGTGTGTTTAGCCTTCGAGACCGGCAAATTCGAGCCGATTTCCTGGGACTATGTGGTGCTTCCCTATGAGGAGGCCGACATCGACGGCCTCCATGAGACATTGGTGAGCCAGATCCAGGACGCCCGCTATGACGAAGAGACCCACACCATCCTCGAGGGCGTCAGCGGCTACCGCTTCGATCTGGAGGCCGCCAAAACTCAGATTTCCCGCGCCAACCAGGGCGACACCTTCACCATTCCCCTGCTGGAGACCGAGCCGGCGCTGGACGCCAAGACCCTCAACCATCAGATGTTCGGCACCAAGCTCGAAAGCCGCTCCAGCGTCTACACCCAGATTGCCGACCGCACCGAGAATCTCCGCCTGGCCTGCGAGGCAATCAATGGCACCATCATCAACCCCGGCGAGATCTTCTCCTTCAACGACGTGGTGGGCGAGCGCACCGCCGAAAAGGGCTACCGCCCCGCCACCATCTACGCCGACGGCGGCGCCAGCGTGGACGACCTGGGCGGCGGCGTGTGCCAGGTGGCGTCCACCATCTACTACACCACCCTTTACATGGATCTCGAGCAGGTGCATCGGGCGCCCCACATGTATCAGGTGACCTACGTGCCCGAGGGCATGGACGCCACGGTGTTCTACGATTCGGGGCTTGACTACCAGTTCCGCAACAACCGGAAAAACCCCATCAAGATCCAGGCCAACATCGATGGCGGCAAGGTGAACATCACCTTCTGGGGCGTGAAGGAAAACGACAACTACGTGGAGATGAGCAACAAGGTCATCTCCACCTTCACCGAGCCTGACAAGGAGGTTGTGGACGAGACCAAGCCCGTGGGCTACCGCCAGAAGACCCAGGGCGCCTACATCGGCGCCAAGGTGGAGGCCTATCAGAAGGTCTACGACGGCGACGGCAACCTTCTCGAGAGCCGCACCATCTACAGCACCTACAACGCCCGTCCCAATATCTACGTGGTCGGCCCCACCGAGGCACCGGAGCCGGAGCCGACACCGGAGCCGACACCGGAGCCGGAACCCGAGCCTACGCCCGAGCCTGACAATCCCCTCGATCCCGTGGAGGACGGCGGCACCCTGTGGCCGTAACACCGTAGGGGCAGGCGGCGCACCATCAATCCTGGGTGTAGGGGCGCATTAAATATGCGCCCGTGCCAGGGTGCGTTTTGCGGAAGGCTTGCGAGAATCGCGACTGCCCTCGGGCGGATATATAATCCGCCCCTACAGGGTGCGGTGCGGTCGACGATACCCGGGTGGGAATCCTGGCTGCCGCGGGCGGATGTGGGCATCCGCCCCTACGAATATGCCCGCAAGCGGTACAGCGCAAAAAAATCCCAGCTTCTTCTTGGAAGCTGGGATTTTTGCGATTATAAGCCCAAAATCACGCTGGCGGTCTGGAAGTAGATGAGAAGGGACAATACGTCCACCACCGTGGTGATGAGAGGGCTGGCCATCACCGCCGGGTCAAAGCCCACCTTCTTGGCCAGCATGGGCAGCGCGGAGCCCACTAGTTTGGAGGCGATGACAGTGCACAAAAGCGTCAGGGACACCACCATGGCCACCGGGAAGCTCACCCGGTCAAACAGCATGAGCTTTGCCAGGTTGCACACGGCCAGCGTCAGGCCGCACAAAAGCGACACGATCAATTCCTTCCCCATGACCCGGAAGGCGTCCCGGAACTTGATCTCTCCCAGGGAGAGGCCGCGGATCACCATGACCGAGGACTGAGAGCCTGCGTTGCCGCCGGTGTCCATGAGCATGGGGATGTACGCCATCAGCACCGTGCAGGTGGCCAGGGCGTCTTCAAACTTGGTGATGACCAGGCCGGTGAAGGTGGCCGAGACCATCAGCAATAATAGCCACGGCGAACGGTGGCGCCAGATGGTGATGGGACTGGTGGAAAGATACGGCCGATCCGAGGGCGAGATGGCAGCCATCTTCTCCATATCCTCGGTGGTCTCGGCTTCCAGGATGTCCATGGCGTCGTCCACGGTGACGATGCCCACCATTCTGCCGTCGCCGTCCACCACGGGCAGGGCATAGAAATTATACTTGGAGAACATCTGCGCCACGGTCTCCTGATCCTCCTGGGTGTTCACCGACACCACGTGGGGATTCATGATGCTCTCGCAGGTCTGGGTTTCGTTGGCTAAAATGAGAGACCGGATGGACACCACGCCCTGGAGGTGGTGTCCTGGGTCGGTGATATAGCAGGTATTGATGGTCTCCTTGTCGAGCCCCACTGCCCGGATGTGGGCGATGGCCTCTTGGGCAGTCATCTTCCCCCGCAGCTCCACAAACTCCGTGGTCATCACCGATCCGGCGGAGTCCTCGGGGTACTGGAGAATCTCGTTGATCATCTTGCGGGTCTGGGGATCTGCCTGGGTGAGAATGCGCGAGACCACATTGGCCGGCATCTCCTCCACCAGATCCACCGCGTCGTCCACGTAGAGCTCATCCACCACGGCCTTGAGCTCGGAATCCGAGAAGCCGCGGATCAGTGTGGCCTGCTGCTCGGGATCCATCTCCACAAAGGTCTCCGCCGCCTGCGCCTTGGGCAAAAGCCGAAATACCAGAGGCAGCGTCTGATCGGAGATGCCCGCAAAGGCGTCTGCAATGTCGGCAGGGTTAAGGGTCATCAGGAGATCTCGGAGAGAGGCATACTTTTTCGCCTCCACCAGCTTGTGAATGCTGTCTTCCAACAGCAAGGTTTTTTCCTTCATGGGTGCTTCCTCCTTATCTTGGTTAAATGCCAAACAGGAGCAAGACACATGGGGCCATCAGAGGGACGCGTCCCAACGGGACGCGAGGGGTCGTCGGCCCACCTCTGTGCCGCTACTTCTGTCTGCGTCCATGTCGGTTGTCCCTCCTTTCCAACAAAAAACCGCGCCATTCTCGGCGCGGAAGAATTGCAACAGTATCCTCTGCACCGTACGAGCTTCAGCATCACGGGGCGGTGAAGTTGCATTAAATGATACCTTGTGCTTCGATATCACTTGCTCAAACCATCTTGCAGTGTCTCCACTGCTTCGCGGCAGCAACCCATATCCCTGTGGTAGCCTTGCCTACCGGGTATACGTTATAGTTTGATTATAGAGAATACCCTACTCTTTGTCAAGCAGCGAAGCATACAAATCTTTTCCCGTTTTCCCGCTTCCTCTTGACAGTGCACCGGGGGCGGAGTATTCTATAGGCAGCACCGCACAATTTGGCAAGAGCATTCGGCCAAAGATTTTGCCTCATACGAAAGTTATAAAAGGGCGGGAATACTGTATGTATTTCCCCCTTTTATAACTGCACGGATGGGGCAAAAGATTGGGCGAAGGCCGCAGACACAATTGTGCGGTGATGCCTATATTTCGGTTGTTTTTGCGCCTTGCCCCGGGGCAAGGCGTTTGGATCGTTGGAAAAAGCACAAGGAGCAGTTATGGAACAGATGTACAAGTCCCTGGGAGTCTCCCCCCAGGTTTATCAGTTTGGAGAAAAGACCCTGGAAGCCCTCAAAGAGCGCTTCCAGGCCATCGACCGCATGGCGGAGTACAACCAGGGCAAGGTGCTTCTGGCCATGCAGGAAAACAAGGTCTCCGCCGCCTGCTTTGCCGCCACCACCGGCTACGGCTACGACGACGTAGGCCGGGAAAAGCTCGAAAAGGTCTATGCCCACGTTTTCCACACCGAGGCCGCCCTGGTACGCCCCCAGATCACCTGCGGCACCCACGCATTGGCTGTGGCACTCTCGGCAAACCTCCTCCCCGGCGACGAGCTTCTAAGCCCCGCCGGCGGCCCCTACGACACACTGGAGGAGGTCATCGGCATCCGGGAGTCTCCCTGTTCTCTGAAAGAATACGGCGTCTCCTACCGCCAGGTGGATCTGCTGCCCGACGGTGGTTTTGACTATCCCCGCATCCGTGAGGCCATCACCGAGAAGACTAAGCTCATCACCATCCAGCGCTCCAAGGGCTATGCCACCCGCCCCTCCTTCTCGGTCGCGCAGATCGGAGAGCTCATTGCCTTCTGCAAGGAGATCAAGCCCGACGTCATTGTCATGGTGGACAACTGCTACGGCGAGTTTGTGGAAGCCCGGGAGCCCTCGGACGTGGGAGCGGACATGATCGTGGGCAGCCTCATCAAAAATCCCGGCGGCGGTCTTGCCCCCATCGGCGGCTACATCTGCGGCACGGAGAAATGCGTCTCCCGCTGCGCCTATCGCCTCTCCGCCCCCGGCTTAGGCCAGGAGGTGGGCGCCAACTTAGGGCTGCTGCCCGCGCTCTACCAGGGCTTCTTCCTGGCGCCCACGGTGGTGGCCGGCGCCTTAAAGGGCGCGATTTTCGCCGCCAACCTCTATGAACAGCTGGGCTACCGCGTGATCCCCACCGGCTCTGAGGCGCGCCACGACATCATCCAGGCCGTGGAATTGGGCTCTCCCGAGGCCATGCTGGCCTTCTGCGAGGGAATCCAGGCTGCCGCCCCGGTGGACAGCTACGTCACCCCGGTGCCCTGGGCCATGCCCGGCTACGACGCCCAGGTGGTCATGGCTGCCGGCGCCTTCGTCCAGGGCTCGTCCATCGAGCTCTCCGCCGACGGTCCCATCCGCCCGCCTTACGCCGTCTACTTCCAGGGCGGCCTCACCTGGTACCACGCAAAGCTGGGCATTTTGATGTCCCTTCAGAAGCTGGTGCAGGCGGGACTGGTGCAGCTGCCCGCTTAATTGCCCACGCCTGGCCTGCGAAACCACCGGGGGCAGAACAAAACCCGCCCACCGACCTTTCGCCGCTTTGCGGCGCGGGTCGCTGCGGGCATCGACCCCTACACACCGCACCCGTAGGGGCGGCTATTAGCCGCCTGCGGGTCGATCGGAGATCGACCCCTACACCGTCCACGGGTGTGTTTTTTTCCCGTTCCCCTTGACTTTTACGGTTTCGTGCGTTAAAGTATTATCTAACCGAAATACCAAACCATTGGAGGTCCTGAATTATGCAGCCCACGAGCAGAAAATGTGAACAGTTTACCGATTCCGTCATCCGCCGGATGACGCGAATTTCTCTCCAATATAATGCCATCAACCTGGCCCAGGGCTTCCCGGACTTTGACCCCCCCAAGGCACTGATGGATCGTCTGGCCGAGGTGAGCTATCAGGGTCCTCACCAGTACCCCATCACCATGGGCGCACCCAACTTCCGCCAGGCGCTAGCGCGCAAGGCCGGCCGGTTCATGGGACTGCCCCTCGATCCCGAGACCAACATGGTCATCACCATCGGCTCCACCGAGGCCATGGTGGATACCATCTTCGCCCTCACCAACCCCGGCGACCGGATCGCCATGTTCTCCCCCTACTTTGAAAACTACCGCGCCCAGGCCATCATGGCCGACTGCGAGCCGGTGTTCATCCCCCTCAAGCCCCCGACGTTTGACTTCGACGCCAACGACATCGAGGACGCCTTCAAGGCAGGCTGCAAGGCCATCCTGATCTGCAACCCCTCCAACCCCAGCGGCAAGGTCTTTACTTACGACGAGCTCAAGACCATCGCAGACCTGTGCATCAAGTACGATGTCTACGCCATCATGGACGAGGTCTATGAGCACATCGTCTACGCCCCCCACAAGCATGTGTACATGAGCAGCCTCCCCGGCATGTGGGAGCGCACCGTGTCCTGCTCCTCCCTGTCCAAGACCTACTCCATCACCGGCTGGCGCCTGGGCTACGCCATCGCCGACAAGCCCCTGATGGATCGTATCAAGCAGTTCCACGACTTCAATGCCGTCGGCGCCGCCTCCCCGCTGATGGAGGCCGCCGTGGTGGGACTCGACATGCCCGACAGCTACTACGAGGAGTTCGGCGCCCACTACGCCCATATGAAAAAGATCTTCACCGACGGCCTCACCAGCCTGGGCATTCCCTTCACCGATCCCCAGGGCGCCTACTTCGTCCTGGCCAACATCGGCCCCTACATGAGACCCGGCCAGAAGGACGTAGACTTCTGCGTGGAGATGACCCAGAAGGTGGGCGTGGCCTGCGTGCCCGGTTCCTCCTTCTTCAACGAGGACATCAACGACATCGTCCGCGTTCACTTCGCCAAGAAGGATGAAACCCTCTATGAAGCCCTCAACCGCCTGAGCGATCTCAAGGCAAAGATGGCGTAAACACAGTAATCCCCGCTGACACACCGCCAGCGGGGATTACTCTATTTCAATCTTTCAAAGGAGACAGCTCTATGACCGAACTGGAAAAGCAGGAAATTCTCGAGGCTTCCAAGGTGTATTTCCGCACCCGAATCGCCAAAAATCACCGGCGAAACACCGCAAAAGCCGGAAGTCTCTCGGCCTTCGACGTCAATCCCTTTTTACTGCGCTATCTCTCGAAATTCGCCTTCGGCAATACCGAGCCGGAGAGCCTCGCCAAAACGCTCCTCTACCCTCGCCTGCTGGGCACCTCCATCTCCACATCCTTTGGAACCAACATCCAATATTTCTGCAAGGATGTCCTCTCCACCTACGCCTCCACCACCTCGGGCATCGACCTTGAATTTATAGATGCCTTGGACGGGCGGCGGAAATACTGCCAGCTCAAGGCAGGCCCCAACACCATCAACAAGGACGATGTGGAGACCATTCGCGGCCATTTTCGAAGTGTTCGCAACCTGGCGCGCACTAACGGTCTGCCGCTTCAAATGGACGACTGCGTGGTGGGCGTGATCTACGGCACCAATGCCGCGCTCAACGGCTTTTATCAGATGTTGGATCAAGAGTATCCCGTCTATGCCGGAGCAGTGTTCTGGGAGCATCTCACCGGCGATCCCAGCTTCTATGGGGATCTCATCCGCGCTTTTGAGGCGGTGGCCGATGAAACAGACAGCTCAGCACTGCTGCAAAGCACCATCGAAAGGCTGGCAGCAGAGATTGCCCAGTCCGGGATCCTTTAATCCTGGCACTCTGATTCCACAGCCTCCCGCAGTGCCACGCCGATTCGCCGCGCCAGCTCCACGGGAACGGCGTTGCCGATCTGCTTATACTGATCACCAATGCCGCCGCAGAAGTGCCAGTCGTCGGGAAAGGACTGAATCCGCGCCGATTCCCGGACGGTGAAGGGGCGCGTCTCCACCGGGTGGCAGCGCTCGGTCTGCTTTTGGGAAGGACTACAGGTGAGCGTGAGACAGGGCTCATCCCAGCTGATGCGCCGCGCCATGCCCCGCCGGCCTCCGCCGGAATAGTAGGATTTTCCCATGTACGCCTTGGCCACATCCTCAGGAAGATCCACCCAGCATCCGCCAGGCGGCACCAGCGCCAGGACGGCGCGCTTCTTCTCGCTGTACTCCACCCCGGGACTTTGGGGGCAGCCCTTCAGCGCCTGACGAAGTGTCGTCATGGTTTTCTCCGGCTTCGGGTAAGTAAACCGAAGATCCAAATCGTTTCGGATACCCACGATCACCAGGCGCTCTCGCTTCTGTCCCACGCCGAAGTAGGCGGCATTCAGGATATCCTTTTGAACGTGGTAGCCCAGTGCCTCCAGCACGTCGAGAATGGTGGTAAGCGTGCGGCCATGGTCGTGGGAAGCAAGCCCCCGGACGTTCTCCGCCATAAATATTTTGGGCTTGACCTCCTTGACACACCGGGCAAACTCATGAAATAGAGTGCCACGCGTGTCCTCAAAGCCCAGCTTCTTTCCTGCATAGGAAAATGCCTGGCAGGGAAAGCCCCCGGTTACGATGTCCACCTGGTTTTCATAGGGCGTGAAGTCCACGTTGTGGATATCCTGGCAGATGACATTCCATTGGGGTCGATTGTACCGCAGTGTCTCACAGCAGGCCTTGTCAATTTCCACATAGGCCAGGGTTTTGATGCCAGCCTGCTCCAAGCCCAGCGCCAAGCCACCGGCGCCGGCAAACAATTCAATGGCGGTGACCACGTTTTTTCCCATGGACTCTCTCTTTCCCTCCGTCCTGCACCGACGGATTTCACGCGGCGCGGTTGTGTTGAATCTAGCAATACCTTAACATTTGTAACGTCCAAAATCAACCCCTTCCGCCTCTATGGCAGCGGAAGGGGATTTTTTTGTCCCATGCCCTCACAGCGCATCCACGGCGTAGCAGCTGCTGGGAAGCACGTCGGAAAGCTCCACCAGGCTGCGGCGCATGCCGCCGGTGTAGTCGAAAATGGGCGCTTCCACCCGCACGGCGGAGCCGGTGCGGCGGCTGAGGGACAGTGTGGCCGTGGCCACGCCCTCCCGACTCAGCTCCATGGCCACGGTGCCGCCGTGGAGCTGGGCAATGGCGCGCGCCAGGGGCAGTCCCAGCCCCACGCCCCAGGTGGGGTCAGGGAGGGCGCCCCGACGGTGGAGCCGGGAAAAGGCGGCGCTCAAAAGTTCCCCGTCGTCGGCAAGGCAGCGATTCTGTACCCGCAGCAGCACGGCGCTGCTGGTGAGGTCGCACCAGAACCGGATGGGTTCGGCGGGGTCGCCATACTTGATGGCGTTGGAAAAGAGGTTTAAGAGCGCCCGCTCCAACAGCATCTGGTCTGCCCGGACGTTGACCGGCTGACCCGGCAGCCGGTACTCCAGTCCATGCCCCGCGACCCGGCACAAATCCGCCACCTCCACCAGCAGCGGCGAAAGGGCGGCGCTCAGCTCCAGCGGGCTAAGCCGGGGCTGGTACTGCCCCGAGCGCAGCCGCTCCAGGTCAGCCAGGTTGGCGGTGATGCGGCTGAGGCGGTAGACGTTCCGGCTCAGCTTGGCCGCCTCCTCCCGCAGCGCCCCTTCCTCCGCGGACGACGCCAGCTCCGAAAGGCGCTGGGAGAGCAGGGAGAGGTCGCTCAGGGGCTGGCGCATCACCTGCGCCGCCACGCCAAAGCTCTCCTCCTTCTCTACGGGCATGGGCGAGAGCAAGAACAGCGTGCCGTCCTCCAGGGGCTGCACGGTGACCAGGTACGTCTGCCCCAGAATCGGCAGCGTCAGCGAAAGGCCGCCGGTGCGGTTCCAGCCACGGTAGGCATCCCGGCACGCGCCCAGCCATTCATCCAGACACAGCCCGCCGGCCGGTGAGAGTGTCTCGGCCAGGCGGTTGGGAAACACCTGACCGTCCTGCCGGAGGCAGAAGGCCGGCTGCTGCAGGAGCTCCAGGAGCCCTGTGAGATCTTGTACAGTTTGTAATGGCATAATTCTCCTCCCGCAGATAGCTTTTCCCACCTGCGCCATTCCATGCGTTACGCGTGCAATTGCCGGATGTCCTGCCCCAGAAACAGGCAGACCTCGAAGGCGCCCAGGAGCCGCGAGGCGATGGGGGCGCTGTAGCGCTGGCGCAGCGCCTGGTCGCTCAAATTGGTGGAGACGATCACCGGCCGATTCTCCAGCAGCCTGTCGTTGAGCACCCGGTAGAGCACGGACTGGGTAAACTGGGTGGTCATCTCCGTGCCCAGGTCATCGATGATGAGGAGATCGCACTGGAGATACTTCCGCGTGAGATCCTGCTGGTTGCCGCCAAACTTCACGGCCTCAAAGTCAGAAAATAGCTTCCCGGCCGTGTCGTAGACCACGGAAAAGCCATTGTCCGCCACGGCTCTCGCGATGCAGGCCGAGAGGAAGGTCTTTCCAAGGCCGGGGCCGCCGGTGAACAGCAGCGACGGCGCACCGGCGCCGAACTCCCGGGCGTAGCGGCGGCAGCGGCGGAAGGTGCGCTCCATGAGCTGCCTGGGGCTCACCCCCAGGTTGGGATCCGGCTCGGTGGGATAGAGATCCAGGCGGAAGCCGTCAAAGCTCTCCTTGCCCCCCAACAGGCTGGAGAGCTCCTTCTTCTGCTCCTGGCGGCACAGCTCCCGCAGGCATTCGCACATGCTCGAGCCCACGTAGCCGCTGCCGCCGCAGTGGGGGCAGAAGGGCGGCGGATCGAGCACGCTCTCGTCCAGCTCCGCCGAGGCGAGAATCCACTCCCGCTCCCGCTGGAGGGCAAGATTTTTCTCCTTGAGGGCGGCAATGGCCGCGGTGGTGTCCTCCCCCTTGCGGAAAGCAGCCGCCACGGCGCCGGCCACCGACTGGCGCAGCGCCTGGTCGATCTCTCGAAGGCGCGGATACGCTTGCAGCACCTGTGCCCGCCGGGCGGCGGTTTCCGCCTCGTAGAGGTTTTTTTCCTGTAGGAGCCGCTCCCGTGCCCGGTGCAGCACCGCTTCGCTGTAGGCCATCGATCATTCCTCCTGGGCGCGCATCATCCGCGCCACCGCGTCCTTCGCCCACTGGTTGGGCTGCTGCTCCTGGGGCTTGGCAGCGGGCTTGGCCGGCCCCTTGTCCTGTGCCTGGATGTCCGCCACCGTGTAGAGTCCCTGCTTCTTCCAGCTCTCCACGATAGATTCTATGTACGGCCACTTGAACGAGCCGATCTGCAAGCAGGTGCGCTCGTAGGCCAGGGCGATCTCCCCGGAGCCATAGCCCCAGTCGATCCAACGGCGGAGGATGGCCTCCTCCCCCCGCACCAGCTGGCGGTCGTTGATCTGCAAGGCGCGCTGCATGGCGCGCAGCTTTGTCTGCTTTTCCATCTCCAGCTGGACGTAGGCCGCCGCCTCCTCCAGCGTCTCGATGCCCTGGTCGGCCCAATGGTATGCCTCCTTCTCAATGGTGCGCATGGAGGGCGGCCGCCGGAGCTTCTTGGCCTTGGCGCGCTGCATGCAGAAGGAGATGAGAATGCTAATGACCTCGGCGGGCAAGCCCAGATAATTGTAGATCGAGAGGAGGATTTTAAGCTCCTCGGTGCTGAGCACCTTGCCCAGCCGCCGCTGGGTCTCCCCCAGGAGCTGGGAAAAGCCGGTGTCCTCCTTCATCTCGCGGATGAGATCGGCCTCAGTGTAGGCCGGGGGCTCCGCCGGGCGGAGCACCTTGGGCTTCTCCGGCCACAGGCCGATGCTCCGAAGGGACGCCTCGGCGCACTCCAGGCGGCTGCGGGTCATATGGAGGGCGGACTCGGCCTGCTCAGCCTGGCCGCCCACCCGGAGATAGAGATAGAGCAGGGCATCGTCGCCCTTGGCGCTGGCCAGGAGCTTGCGCCAGTCCGCCTCGGGGATCACCAGATTGTGCTCGCTCATGGTCACGCCTCCCTTCCAAATTCCACGGTATTTTGATAGTATACCACAGATTTCTCCCCGGAACAAGGCGGCATTCCCGCCAAATCCAGGGCAAAAAACGAAGTACCCGGTGCTGCCAGGCAGCACCGGGGAGACTGTCAAAAAAGCGTTGCTTTTTTGACAAAGGGGATTGCACCCCAAAAGGTT
>NHCFR00700__coassemble_1075_pt1 | contig 31510 bp, 24 predicted proteins | sample NHCFR00700__metabat2_high_PE_007 | metagenome-assembled genome bin NHCFR00700 | reverse complement strand
GCAATTTTGCAGGGACAAAGGACTGGTATCCGACATTTGATTTCATAAAATAACCTGCTCTGCTTGCGTATTCCATGATGGTTCTCCTTTATCATATGTAAGTATCCCCAGACTGATGTTGGAATTAAAATCAATTTACATTAGAGCCTTACAAATGTCAGCTAATTAAAAAAAAGACAGCGGAATTTTAATAATAAAGAATAGCCCCTACACCTCCGGGAAGAAGGAGAAATAGTCGGGATTCTGCTCGATGGTCTTGGGATCCACGTGGTTTTCCCTGACCCAGGTTTGAAATGCAGTTTCCAAAAAGGGCTTCAAGCCCTGCATGGCCGTATATAGAGCAATTTCGTCCCCGGCGCAGTAAAGGAGCACGTTCACGCCGCTCCTGGCCACGAACGACCGCTGGCCGGTGATGTCCTTGTAGCGGTAATACTTCTCTTTTTTCACCAAAGTCCGGTAGGTAAAGCCCTTTTCATCGTAAAAAATGGCAAATCTCGCAAAATTCAGGAGCAAAAACGCGCCCACGGCGAAAATCACCAGGCAGCCCAGCCACAGCGCCAGGTGGGTCTTCAGGGAGAGGAAGAGCACCGCAATCAATCCGATGAGAAAGAGCAGCAGCCCCAAAATAAAGCTGTACCGGGGCAGGCGCACGGCCTTGCCCTTCTTTTGAAGCTCCGACTTGGGGAAGAGCTTTCCCAAGAGAAAGTCCACCAGCGCCACCAAGCCGAAAATCACCGCGATGAGCAGCAGATATAAGATGTATTTCATCGAGTCACCTCCTGGCTGATGACGACTTGGGCGGGGATGTCAAATTCCTCGGTGTCCAGATGGTCGAAGAGCTGGAAGCCGTAGCACAGCGCCACGGTGGGGTGATTTGGCTCCTTGGCCAGAAACTGGTCGTAAAACCCGCCGCCGTAGCCCACCCGGTGGCCTTCTACGTCAAAGGCCAGGCCGGGCAGGAGCACCAGGGCGGTCTCATCGTCGGCTTCCGGCGCATCGGCCGCCGGCTCGGGGATGCCGCAGTAGCCCGGGGCAATGGCGGTGAAGTCATCGAGCCAGAGAAAGCGCATCTCTTTTCCGAAGACCTTGGGCACCGCCACCCGCTTGCCGTCGGCAATCGCCGCTTGCAAAATAGGCAGCGTGCGCACCTCCTGGTTATAGGAGAGGTAGCCATAGAGGCTTTTGGCCTGCTGGTAAACCGGGTGGGCGCGGAGCTTTTCGGCCAGGAGAGCGCTGGTTTTTTCGATCTCGGCCGGGGTCATGGCCTGCTTTTGGGCACGGATCTGCCGCCGGAGGGCAGTTTTGTCCATAAAATCCCTTCTTTTTGCGTTTTTGAATAGTATAACACAGCGCCCGCGGCCTTGTAAACCTCGGCCTGGGCGCTCTTGTGTTCCCAGGGCAGGCGTGATAGAATGGAGAAAAGGAAAAGCACCGCAATGTTCCGCCGCACCCGTAGGGGCGGATGCCCACATCCGCCCGGCGGCCGCAAGGCCGCTTCGCGGTCGGGTCGATGTGGGCATCGACCCCTACGCAGCGGGTCGCAAAATTTGTGCCGCAGTGCGTTGTGGGGAAGGCCAGCGGGGAATCGCCAGTGCCCCACGGGCGCATATATAATGCGCCCCTACAGCCACGCCGGAGGCACATCCATTACCGTTGGGAGAGAGACACATGATTTACCTGGACAATTCGGCCACCACCCGTCCCTGCGAGGCGGCGGTGGCGGCCATGACTGAAATGCTCACCACTATCTGGGGGAACCCCTCCTCCCTCCACGGCCTGGGGCTGGAGGCAGGCCGCCGGCTCAAGGCCGCCCGGAAGGCCGTGGCCAATGCCCTGGGCGCCGAGGAGGACAGGGTGTTCTTCACCTCCGGCGGCACCGAGGCCGACAACTGGGCGATCTTCTCCACCGCCGAGCGCCTTGGAAAACGCGGCCGGCACATCATCACCACCGCCGTGGAGCACCACGCCGTGCTCCATCCCATGGAAAAGCTGGCCGCCCAGGGCTTTGAGGTGACCTTTTTAAAGCCCGACAGCACCGGCGTGGTGCCCGTGAAAGCTCTGGAGGAAGCCCTGCGGCCGGACACCATTTTAGTTTCCATCATGATGGTCAACAACGAATCCGGCGCCGTGATGCCCATTGCCGACATGATCCGCGCCACCCGGCGGAAGAGTCCCCTGGCGCTCTTCCACACCGACGCCGTGCAGGGTCTCGGCAAAGTGCCCTTCCGCGCCAAACAGCTGGGCGCCGACCTCATCACCGTGTCCGCCCACAAGGTGCACGGCCCCAAGGGCACCGGCGCGCTCTACATCAAAAAAGGCGTAAACCTGCCGCCGTACCTCCTGGGCGGCGGCCAGGAGAGCGGTTTGCGCTCCGGCACCGAGGGGCTCCCCGGCATCGTGGGCTTCGGCGCTGCCTGCGCTGCCATGGACATCCCCGCCGAGATCGCCCACATGGAAGCTCTTCGGGACGCGGCCAGGGAAGCCCTTCAGGAGATCCCCGGCCTTCAGCTTTTGGGCAAGGGCGACGCGCCCCACATTGTGTCCTTGTCCCTGCCCGGCCTTCGGAGCCAGGGGATCATCAACTGCCTCCAGGATCGGGGAATCTCAGTCTCGGCGGGATCTGCCTGCGCCAAGGGGCACCGCAGCCACGTCTTCGAGGCCATGGGCGTGGAGCCCAGGGTCATCGACGGCGCCATCCGCGTCTCCTTCTCGCGGGAAAATACCCTCGAGGACGTGGCGGCGCTCCGGGATGCCTTACTCTATGCCCGGGATGTTCTCAAGGGGTAAAAATTCTTTGCCATTATTCACAAAATTGTTACGGAATTTTCCCGGCGTATGTGCTATACTAACAGTAGAACACCAGAAGAAAGGAACGTCCCATGAATATCCTGTTCTTTCTCACGCCTAAGGCCAGCTGTGCCTATCTGCGTTCAGACGATACCATGCGCCAAGCCCTGGAGCGCATGGAGGGCGCCGGGTACGCGGCGCTGCCCATCCTGGCCAAGGACGGCAGCTACTGCGGTACCCTCACCGAAGGTGACCTCCTCTGGGCGATTAAAAATCTATGCACCATGGACATCCGCGCCACCGAGGATCACGGCATCATGGAGATCTCCCACCGCAAGGACAACCGCCCCGTCCGCGTGGATACCAACATGGAGGATCTCATGTCCACAGCCATGGAGCAGAACTTCGTCCCGGTGGTGGACGACCGGAACACCTTCATCGGCATCATCACCCGCAAGGCCATCATGCAGTATTTTATGAAGCACTACATCTGTCCCGAAGCAAAAGCCGTCGCCCGCTGATGGTTCGTCCCGTCCCGCCCCGCCGGGGCGGGACTTTTTCACTCTTCACTCTTCACTAAAACCAGACTTGCGGGAATTGCAACTGCCCCACGGGCGGCCATAAAGGCCGCCCCTACGACCGCGCTCCCGGGTTTCTCGTAGGGGCGGGGTTTATCCCCGCCCGTGCCGCAGAGCGTCTTGCAGAAACCCTGCGGGAAACGGGAGTGCCCTACTGTCAAAAAAACGCAACGCACCCGTAGGGGCGGATGATATATCCGCCCGTGCCCTGCAATTTCGCAGGTGCCTCCCCGGGCGCATATACAATGCGCCCCTACAACCACGCGCCCGCATTTGCCGCGGCGTTTTTTGGGGGTGAATTTGCCCTGCGGCAGATTGCACAAAAATGGAAACCCATGGAGGAATATTCCTGGTCAATGGGCAGTTTGCTATGCTATCACGCTAGTCAAAAAAAGAAAAAAGTTTACGGCACAGAAATAATCCGATGCTTTTTTTGGGAATTTGCAGCTTAATATTGCAATTTGTCTAAGAATGTGGTACATTAAAGACTAAATGAATGAGGGTGCCTCTGTGGGCGCCGACTGGGAGCGTGCCATGGGATACCGCAAATTTTTAAAGGACTACGAGATCCGCCAGGAACCCCAGGCGGACGGCAAGGTCAAAAAGGTGCGGGTCTATGTGGGGCTTTACTACCGCTTCACCGCCGCGCCCGAGGAGGTCGCCCAGGTTCGGCGGCGCCTGCCCTGGCTGCTGCTCGCCCAGGCCGTGACGCTCCTTTTGCCCATGCTCTTTCCGAGCCAGGTGGTCAAGCCCTGGTACGTGCTCATGCCGCACATCGCCGCGTGGCTGCCGCTTCTTCTGCTGCTGGAGCCGGCATGGCTCCTCCGAAAGGCCAAGACCCAGGTGGAGCGGCAGGAGAGCGAGATCCTCTACGACCGCTTTGCCGGCGCGTCGCTCTTTTTGATGGTCTTCACCTTCTGGAGCGCGGCGGGGGCGCTGGGCGTACTCTTTTCCCAGGGACTTGCCTGGCGGGATGCGCTGGCCACGGCGCTTTTAATTCTGGCCGCCGCGGTGAGCACCCGGGTGTTCGCCTGCCGCAAGCAGCTCAAGATGGAGCCCATTCCCAGGGAGAGCCAAGAACCGTGATATTTTTCGGTATTTTGCCGTAAAATATAAAAATTCTTTAGGAGGGAAAAAATGAATACCAAGATGACCAAATTGCTGGCGCTTCTGCTGGCAATGGTGATGGTGCTTGGTCTGTTCGCCGGCTGTGCCAAGACTGAAGACACGTCCACGGACACCACCGATACCACCGACACCACCGACACCACCGATACCACTGACACCACCGAAGAGGAGGCCGACACCACTCTGGTGTACGCCACCGCGACCTTCGGCCAGAAGTTCAGCCCCTTCTTCGCCACCACCGCCTATGACCAGGATCTCGTCAGCCTGGTGAGCGGCGCCATCCTCTCCTCCGACCGTGAGGGCAACATTGTCCGCAACGGCATCGAGGGCGAGACCATTCCCTACAACGGCACCGACTATACCTACTACGGCATGGGCGACGTCGAAGTGGTGGAGAACGCCGACGGCACCGTCGACTACAACCTCACCATGCGCGATGACATCAAGTTCTCCGACGGCACCCCCGCCGACATCGACGATGTCATCTTCGGCATCTATGTCATGGCCGACCCCACCTATGATGGTGCTTCCACCATCTACGCCCTGCCCATCGAAGGCATGAGCGAGTACTACAACTCCCTGGCGCAGCTCTCCACCCTGCTGGTGCAGGCTGGCAAGGACAACACCGACTTCACCAACTGGGACGAGGAGACTCAGACTCAGTTCTGGGCTGACGTCGAGACCGCCGGCGAAGCCTTCGCGCAGGAGATCGTGGACTACTGCATGGCCAACGGCCTGGGCACCACCGTTGCCGAGTGCGCTGCCAACTGGGGTTATCCCGATCTGCCCGCCGACGCCACTGCTCTGGACTTCTGGCATGCCATCGAGGCTGCCTATGAAGGCGACATCATCGCCGCTTCCGACACCGAGACTGCCGGCTCCAGCCTGTTTGACTTCATCGACGGCTACGATGAGAAGTACGGCCAGTGGATCACCATGGGTGACTCCGTGGACTACATCCCCGGCATCATCCGCACCGGCGACTACTCCATGACCGTCCACATGACCAGCTACGACGCCACCGCCATCTACAACATGGGGTTCTATATCGCGCCTCTGCACTACTATGGCGACGAGGCTTCCTACAACTACGACGAGCACAAGTTCGGCTTCCCCAAGGGCGACCTCTCCATCGTCAGAGAGAAGACCACCCAGCCTCTGGGCTGCGGCCCCTATGTCTTTGAGGGCTACAACAACGGCGTTGCTACCCTGACTGCCAACCCCTACTACTTCCAGGGCGAGCCCGCCACCAAGACCCTGCTCATGCAGGAGGCTGACGACGCCGACTTCATCCCCGGCGTGGTCACCGGCTCCTTCGATATCGCTGTTCCCTCTCTGAACGACGACGCTGTTGCCGCTCTGGAGAGCGCCAACTCCAACGGCGAGATGTCCGGCGACGTGGTGGACACGGAGCTTGTTGACTACCGCGGCTACGGCTACGTGGGCATCAACGCCAACCTGGTGAGCGTGGGCGGCGTGGCCGGCTCTCAGGAGTCCAAGGATCTGCGCCTGGGTCTCATGACCCTTCTGAGTGTCTACCGTGACACCGTCATCAACTCCTACTACGGCGAGATCGCTTCCGTCATCCAGTACCCCATCTCCAACACCTCCTGGGCTGCTCCCCGTCCCACCGACGAGGGCTACCAGAACTGCTACAGCACCGATGTGGACGGCAACCCCATCTACACCGAGGGCATGAGCGACGAGCAGAAGTATGATGCCGCCCTCCAGGCTGCCATCGGCTTCTTCAAGGCTGCCGGCTACACCTGGGACGAGGCCACCGGTACCTTCACCGCTGCGCCCGAGGGTGCTTCCATGAGCTACGAAGTGATGATCCCCGGCATGGGCCAGCAGGATCACCCCGCTTACGGCGTTGCCGTGGCCGCTTCTGAGGCGCTCAAGACCATCGGCATCGACCTGGTCGTCAACGACGTGGGCAACGAGACCTGGAACAACGCCCTCGAGGGCAACACCGCTCAGATCTGGGCCGCTGCTTGGCAGTCCACGCCTGACCCCGATATGTATCAGGTCTACCACAGCCGCAACGCCAACGGCCAGAACACCAACTCCAACCACTACCAGATCGTGGACGAGACCCTGGACGAGCTGATCCTCGACGCCCGTGCCAGCTCCGATAACGCCTATCGGAAGGCCACCTATAAGGAGTGCCTGGAGATCATCCTCAGCTGGGGCGTGGAGCTGCCTCTCTATCAGAGAAAGGATTGCAGCGTCTTCTCCGCTGAGCGTGTTGACCTCAACACCATCCCGCAGGATATGACTCCTTACTGGGGCTGGTATGCTGAGATCGAGACCATGGCTACTGCCGCTGTGCAGTAATCATCCCTGACCGAGCACCGGGAGGGGCAAATGCCCCTCCCGTAATTTTGACAATTTTGTGTCCGTCCCAAGGGGACAAACATCCGCCCCCAATTCGCACCGCACCCGCCTGTTGGCGCGGGTCGATGTGTGTCTCGACCCCTACACCGAGGCTCGATGGTGCACCGCACCCGTAGGGGCGGATTAAATATCCGCCCGTGCCCTGCAATTTCGCAGGTGCCTACCCGGGCGCATATACAATGCGCCCCTACAGCCACGCGCCCAGATTTCCCGTGGGGGCGGCATGTGCCGCTGACGCGGCACGGGTCGATGAGGACATCGACCCCTACACCGAGGCTCGATGGTGCACCGCACCCGTAGGGGCGCGCATTGCGCGTCCGTACCGGCTAGGGTTGTGGGGAAGCCTTGCGGGAATCGCAGCTGCCCCAACACCTCTCCGTCGCGCTGCGCGCGCCACCTCCCCTCAAGGGGAGGCTTGAGACGGTGCAACATCCAAGGGCTCCCCTTGAGGGGAGCTGTCAGCCGCAGGCTGACTGAGAGGTGTGACCGCAGTCGCGTCTTTCAGAAATCCTGCGGGAATCGCAGCTGCCCCAACACCTCTCCAGCAAAGCTGGATGGAGAATTCTACGCGCCAAGGCGCTAGAACTCCCGGCCAAGGCCGGCAGTTCAAGAATTCTTCAATCCGTCGCGCTGCGCGCGCCACCTCCCCTCAAGGGGAGGCATTCCTCTTGCAATGCTCGCTTTTTTCGTTTCGCATGCTGTGAAACATATCTTTTAGAAAACGGTGGGATAGTATGCTGAAGTTTACAGTAAAACGATTGCTTTACAGCGTGTTGATTCTATTCTTCGTCATGTTCCTGATCTACGCGCTGATCTACTCCATGCCCAACGGCTATGTGGAGACCAAGGCGCGGGAGCTGGCCTCCCGTCCCGGCACCGGCAAGAGTGCCGCAGAATGGCTCGCCGACCTCAACGCCCAGTACGGCATGGACAAAGGTGTCGTCATGGGCTATTTTACCTGGCTGGGGAGTGCCGTCACCGGCAATTTTGGCGACAGCTGGGCCTGGACTGTTCCGGTTCTTACCCAGTTCCAAAATACCATCTGGTATAGCTTTGCCCTGGGACTCATTTCCTTTATCCTTCAAATCCTCATTGCCATTCCTCTTGGCATCAGCGCCGCAAGGAAGCAGTACTCCCTCACGGACTACTCCTCCACGGTGATCTCCATGGTCTGCATCTCCATGCCCACCTTCTTCCTGGCCACCATTTTGAAGCTCATCTTCGCCGTGAAGCTGGGCTGGCTGGACATTACCGGCATGCAGAGCCGCGACTACCATACCCTTTCTGAATTTGGAAAATTCCTGGATGTGGCCAAGCACTTTATCATGCCTGCCATCACCCTCACGGTGGTGTCCATCGGCAGCTTGATGCGCTACACCCGTACCAATATGCTGGAGGTTTTGAATTCCGACTATATCCGCACCGCCCGCGCCAAGGGCGTGCCGGAGAAAAAGGTCATCAACCACCACGCCTTCCGCAATACCCTCATTCCCCTGGTCACCACCCTGGGCGGCAGCCTGCCCGGCCTCTTCTCCGGCGCCCTCATCACCGAGACGCTCTTCGGCATCCGCGGCATCGGCTACGCCTCCTATAACTCCATGGTCCAGGGCGATATTCCCTTTACCATGTTCTATCTGGCGTTTATCGCCATTTTGACACTGCTTGGAAACCTGATTTCCGATATTCTATACGCGGTGGTCGATCCCCGCGTCCGGCTGAGCTAAGGAGGTGCGGCATGGCTTCTTATGATCTCAATGCAATTTTAAAGAAGAAGGCCGCCCAGGAGGCCGGTAAGCCTGAAGAGGAAATGCACCTGGACGACACCGCCCGGGTCAAGGTACTCTCCCCCGGCCGGCAGGTTTTCAAGCGATTCATCCGCAACCGCCTGGCCGTGTTCGGCTCGGTGCTCCTCATCTGCATGTTTGCCTTCTCGTTCTTAGGCCCCCTGTTCTACGCCTACGGACAGACGGACATCTTCTATAAGTACGACGCCCAGAACATCAACTACGCCCTGGCGCAGATCCGCAAGGAATATAACGGCTACCAGGTGGACGAAAACGTGTCCATTGAGCGCCAGGTGAGCAGCAAGATCAACACCTATGTCTCCGAAATGGAGTCTGCCGGCCAGACCCTGCGCCTGGTGAGCGGCAGCGACGGCGCCTTCTACGAGATTGAAAAGCTCGGCGACGGCATCTACACCGCCTCCACCGTGGACGCTTCCAAGGTGGCCGACTTCGGCACCAGCCAGGTGTTCATCGGCACCTACTCCCAGGTGGGCAGCGTCATGAGCTATGAAGTGGACGCCCTGGGCAGCGGCTTTGAGTCCGCCCTCAAGCAGAACTGCAAGGGCACCGAGGGCAGCTTCTCCTACGGCGGCACGGACTACACCTTCACCAAGGGCTCCGCGCCCAAGAGCTACGACATCTATGCCACCGCCGGCGGCTTTGTCTATGCCGCGGGCGCCATGGACGCCGAATTTGAGTCCGCCGCCGAGACGGCTGCCATGGACGGCGCCTCTACCTTCGACTTTGACGGCGAGACCTACGCCGTTTTGGACAATGGCTCCGGCAGCTACAGCGCCTACACCCTGGCCAATGCCAAGACCGGCATGGTCTTCACCCGCTTCGCCATCGACACCCGCGCCACCGGCGGCTCCGTCTCCGACGAGTTCCGCAACCAGGCGCTTCTCGCAGCCTACGGCGAGGGCGCCTTCACCGCCGACGGCCAGAACTACACCATCACCCGGGAAGAGGACGCCATCGTCATCTACGACGCCGCCGGCGAGGCCTACGCCGAGATGAGCCCCTTCGTCATCCGCCGCTATAATGGCGAGGACACCATGGCCTTCGACCTGAAGATCGCCCTGCGCGAGGCCATCACCGCCATGACCGACAAGGGCGAGATGTCCACCGAGCTCACCTACTCCCTGCCCCAGCAGAACGAGGCCGGCGAGTACACCTACGATGAAGAGGGCAACCTCCTCTATGCCGACACCGACATGGTCATCACCCAGCGGCTGGAGGGCGAGTACGTCATCAACTGCGAGCAGATCATCTACCTCATCGACCGCTACTCCACCCCCTCGGCAGCTCACGTGCTGGGCACCGACGGCGACGGCTTTGACGTTCTGGCGCGTATCATGTACGGCGGCCGGGTGTCGCTGATGGTCGGCTTCGTGGTCGTCATCATCGAGACCATCCTGGGCGTCATCATGGGTGGTCTGGCCGGCTACTTCGGCGGCTGGGTGGATAACCTCATCATGCGTCTGGTGGATATCTTCTATTGCCTGCCCATGATGCCCATTATGATTATCCTCGGCACCATGATGGACGCCGTCCGCATGGACACCTATATCCGCCTGATGGTCATGATGGCAGCCCTTGGTCTCATGAGCTGGGCGGGCGTGGCCCGGCTGGTGCGCGGCCAGATCCTGTCCCTGCGCGAGCAGGAGTTCATGACCGCCACCGAGGCCACCGGCATGCGCATCGGCCACCGGATCTTCAAGCACCTGGTGCCCAACGTCATGCCCCAGCTCATCGTCGTGGCCACCATGGGTCTCGGCTCCGTCATCCTGACTGAGTCCACCCTCTCCTACCTCGGCCTTGGCGTCAAGCACCCCCTGGCCACCTGGGGCACCATGATCAACTCCGTGTCCTCGGCCAACGCCATGCAGCAGTACACCTATATCTGGATCCCCGTGGGTCTTCTCATCTGCCTGACGGTCATCGCCTTCAACTTCGTCGGCGACGGCCTGCGGGATGCCTACGATCCCAAGTCCAAATCGTAAGGAGGAAGCAAAGTGAGTAACGAAAATAAGAAATCCTCCTATATCTCCGGCCGGGACTCCCGCAGAATCACCAAGTTCAACCGCCGGATCATGCGCAAGCTGGAAAAGGAGCGCGCCAACGCCAACAAGGATCCCAAGCTCTACACCACCAAAATGCGCGACGAGAACAATATCGTCGAGTTTGACAACGTCTGCACCTACTTCTTCACCGACATCGGCACCGTCAAGGCCGTGGACGGCATCAGCTTCGATATCCCCAAGTGCTCTACCGTTGGCGTCGTGGGCGAGTCGGGCTGCGGCAAGTCCGTCACCAGCCTGTCCCTGATGCAGCTGCTCCAGCGCCCCAGCGGCCAGACCGTGGGCGGCGAGATTCGCCTGAACATGGGCGACGGCACGGCACTGAACATCGTCAACACCCCCACGAGCAAGATGCAGGAGCTTCGCGGCAACAAGATCTCCATGATCTTCCAGGAGCCCATGACGTCTTTGAACCCGGTGTTCCGCATCGGCGACCAGGTGGACGAGGTCATCAAGCTCCACCACCCCGAGATGAGCAAGGAGGACATCAAAGCCCGTACGCTGGAGATGCTCGAGCTGGTCGGCATCGCCAACAAGGAGGGCGTCTACCGGATGTACCCCCACGAGCTCTCCGGCGGCATGCGCCAGAGAGTCATGATCGCCATCGCCCTGGCCTGTAACCCCGGCCTCATCATCGCCGACGAGCCCACCACCGCCCTGGACGTGACCATCCAGGCGCAGATCCTGGATCTTCTGGTGGAGCTCAAGGAGAAGATCAACTCCTCCATCATGCTCATCACCCACGATCTTGGCGTGGTGGCCGGCATGGCCGACTATGTGGTGGTCATGTACGCCGGCCGCGTGGTGGAAAAGGGCACTGCCGACGATATCTTCCACCACCCCGCCCACCCCTATACCATCGGCCTTATGCGCTCGAAGCCCGTGGTGGGCAAGAAGGTGGACGAGCTCTATAACATCACCGGCGCCGTTCCCAACCCCGTGGACATGCCCAACTACTGCTACTTCCGCGACCGCTGCGACATGCGCTGCGACAAGTGCGAGGGCAAGTATCCCCCGGAGATTCGCATCAGCGACACCCACGTGGTGTCCTGCTACCGGTTCTTCGACACCGGCGAAGTGCTGGGCTATCCCAAATCTGTGAATGTGGAGGAATTGTGATATGGCTGAAGAAAAAGTTCTCCACCACGACGATTACTCCGCCGCCGGGTTTGAAGGCGCGGAGAAGGATCCCCAGTACCTGCTGGTGGTCAAAAACCTCAAGAAATACTTCCCCATCAAGTCCAGCTTCTTCAAGATGACCGTGGGCAACGTCAAGGCCGTGGACGGCGTCAGCTTTAAGATCAAGCGCGGCACCACCATGGGTCTCGTGGGCGAGTCCGGCTGCGGCAAGTCCACCATCGGCCGGACGATCCTGAGATTGCAGGAGAAAACCGACGGCGAAGTCTACTTCAACGGCACCGAGATTTTCTCTTTGAGTAAGGACGAGCTGCGGAAAATCCGTCCCCAGATCCAGATCATCTTCCAGGATCCATACTCCTCCCTCTCCCCCCGGCTTCCCGTGGGCGAGATCATCGGCGAGGCCGTCCGGGAGCACCACATCGTGCCCCCTGAGGAGTACGACGCCTATATCACCCGGGTCATGGAGGCCTGCGGCCTGGCGGAGTACCACAAGTCCCGCTATCCCCACGAGTTCTCCGGCGGCCAGCGGCAGAGAATCTGCATCGCCCGCGCCCTGGCGCTCAATCCCGAGTTCATCCTCTGCGACGAGCCCGTCTCGGCGCTGGACGTGTCCATCCAGGCGCAGATCATCAATCTGCTGCGGAAGCTCCAGAAGGAGTTCGGCCTCACGTATCTCTTCATCAGCCATGATTTGAGCGTCGTGGAGCATATCTCCGACACCGTGGGCGTCATGTATCTTGGCAACATGGTGGAGTTCGCCCCCACCGACGAGATCTTCGCCAACCCCATGCACCCCTACACCAAGGCGCTCTTCTCGGCCATCCCGGTGCCCGATCCCGACTATAAGATGGATCGCGTGGTGCTCGAGGGCAGCATCCCGTCCCCGGCCAACCCGCCCACGGGCTGCAAGTTCCATACCCGCTGCCCCTACGCGACGGAAAAGTGCAGCCAGGAGGTGCCCGCCTGGGAAGAGGTGGAGCCCGACCACTTCGTGGCCTGCCACCACAAGTACGACATCGCGAAGAAATAAGGTTATTGAAAATCCCCGCTCATCCGAGCGGGGATTTTTTTGCCCACGGCACCTGTAGGGGCGGCTATCAGCCGCCCGCCGGTTTGTTCGTAGGGGCGGATGCCCACATCCGCCCGCAACCCGCCGATTCCCACCCAGGTACGCCCACCGCACCAGCCCTGTAGGGGCGGATTAAATATCCGCCCGTATCGCAGTGCGTTGTGGGGAAGACTGCGGGAATTGCGGCTGCCTGCGGGCGCATATACAATGCGCCCCTACAAGCTGGTTGCAAATTCCCGCCCCACCCATAACAAAACCCCCGGGGCATTTGCCCCGGGGGTTGCGATGATGGGATCAATACATGCCGCCGCCCATGCCGCCGGCTGCTGCCGCTGCGGCCGCGTCGGCCGCGGGATCGGGCTTGTCGGTGACCAGGGACTCGGTGGTCAGCACGCAGGAGGCGATGGAGGCTGCGTTCTCCAGCGCGGAACGGGTGACCTTGGTGGGATCCACGATACCGCTCTGGATCATGTCGCAGTAGACCTCGTCATAGGCGTTGTAGCCGTAGCCAACCTTGCGGCTGGAGCGGATCTTCTCGAAGACGATGGAGCCGTCCACGCCGGCGTTCTCGGCGATCTGACGCACAGGCGCCTGGAGGGCTTTGGCGATGATCTGGGCGCCGGTCTTCTCGTCGCCGGAGAGCTTGGCAACCAGTTTTTCCACCGCGGGAATGGCGTTGACGTAGGCGGTACCGCCGCCGGCCACAATGCCTTCCTCCACAGCAGCGCGGGTGGCGTTGAGGGCGTCCTCCACGCGGAGCTTCTGCTCCTTCATGGCAACCTCAGTCTGGGCGCCCACGCGGATGACGGCCACGCCGCCGGAGAGCTTGGCCAGGCGCTCCTGGAGCTTCTCCTTGTCGTACTCGCTGGTGGTCACAGCCAGGGTGGCCTTGATCTCAGCCACACGCGCCTTGATGGCCTCGGGATCGCCGCAGCCGTCGACGATGACGGTGTTGTCCTTGGAGACCTTCACCTGGCGGGCACGACCCAGATCGCTCATCTGCACGTCCTGGAGATCCATGTTGAGCTCGGAGGAGATCACGGTGCCGCCGGTCAAAACGGCGATATCCTTGAGCATCTCCTTGCGGCGGTCACCAAAGCCGGGCGCCTTGACGCACACGCAGGTGAAGTTGCCGCGCAGACGGTTGACGAGCAGGGTGGACAGGGCGTCGCCCTCCACATCCTCGGCGATGATGACGGGCTTCTTGCCGGCCTTCACCAGCTGCTCCAGGATGGGCAGAATCTCCTGGATGGTGGAGATCTTCTTATCGGTGATGAGAATGTAGGGATCGTCGATGACGGCTTCCATCTTCTCGGTGTCGGTAATCATATAGGGGGAGATATAGCCGCGGTCGAACTGCATGCCCTCGACCACTTCCAGGCCGGTCTCAGCGGTCTTGGACTCCTCGATGGTGATGACGCCGTTGGACGTGACCTTCTCCATGGCCTCGGCGATGAGCTTGCCCACGGACTCGTCGCCGCTGGACACGGCGCCCACGCGGGCGATGTCGTCGGAGCCCTTGATGACTTCGCTGTTTCCCTTGATGGCCTCCACGGCGGTGGCAACGGCCTTCTCAATGCCCTTGCGCATGACCATGGGGTTGGCGCCGGCGGTGACGTTCTTGAGGCCTTCGTGCACCATGGCCTGAGCCAGAACGGTGGCGGTGGTGGTGCCGTCGCCGGCAGCGTCGTTGGTCTTGGTGGCCACTTCGCGCACCAGCTGGGCGCCCATGTTCTCAAAGGCGTCCTCCAGCTCCACGTCCTTGGCGATGGTCACGCCGTCGTTGGTGATGAGGGGCGCGCCGTACTTCTTGCCCAGCACCACATTGCGTCCCTTGGGACCCAGGGTGACGCGCACGGTGTTGGCCAGCTGGTCAATGCCGGACTGAAGCGCCTTGCGGGCGGCTTCTCCATAAACAATCTGCTTTGCCATAAAAATTCAATCTCCTTTGGATGTTTCTACGTTTTACTGTGCATCTGTAGGGGCGGATTAAATATCCGCCCGTGGCAGTGGCGATTAGGGAGGTGCCTACCCGGGCGCATATACAATGCGCCCCTACGGGTGGAACCACCGGGCTTTTTGCCTCTTACTCCACCTTGGCCAGGATGTCGGAAACCTTCACCAGGCTATAGTCCACGTTGTCGAGCTTGATCTCCTGGCCGGCGTACTTGCCCACCACCACGCGGTCGCCAACGGCCACGGTCATGGGATGTTCCTCGGTGCCGGGACCCACGGCGACCACGTCGCAGATCAGGGACTTTTCCTTATTGGCGGTGGAGAGGATGATGCCGGATGCGGTGGTCTCCTCCTGCTGGGCGTTCTTGACCAGCACGTTGTCGGCCAACGGATTGAGTTTCATAGTTTGGTGCCTCCTAAATTCATTATCAAGACGGGGCCAACGCCCCACGATCTACTGGGTTTAGCACTCTTTTCCCTGGAGTGCTAACATGTATATAATAGTGCACGCAGCCCCATAGTTCAAGGCAGAAATTTCGCCGGATTCAAGATAAATCCGGCGAAATAGACTATCAGTATGATTTTGCACGGGGTTTTCTAAGGCACACTTCAAATTGCGCCCAATAGCTCCCCTTTGCGCTCCTTCGACAGGAGCCGAACCCCCGCCGGGGTCAAAAAACGCAGGTTGTGGGGTAAAAGGGTAAAGGTGGCGCGGCAGGCGGTGACGGCCTCGCCGTCCAGGTTGATGACCTGGGGGGTAGGGCAGGTCACGGTGAGGGCGTCGGTGCGGCAGTGGTCGATGAGGCCGGGGAAGCGGGCGTAGAGTCCCTTTTTGTACGCGCCGATGGCCGCGGCCAGCCGGGGAAGGCTTACGGCGTCCACGGTGAGCACGTCCAGGAGGCCGTCGTCCGCCCGGGCGTCGGGCACCGGGTGGAAGGAGCCGCCGTACCAGCTGCCGTTGCAGATGCAGATGAGGGTCTTCTCCCCGCTGACGCGCCTGCTTCCAAAGTCGATGGTGAAGGGCTGGCGGGTGCCCTTTAAGACGTTCACCACCGTGGAGGCCAGGTACGCGCCCTTGCCCCCCAGGCCGGGGAAGCGGCGATAGCGGTCGATCTGGGTGCCGATGCGGGCGTCGAGCCCCATGGAGCAGATGTTGGCGGCGTAGTAGCTTTTGCCGTCGGCCTTGACGCGGATGAGATCCAGATGCACCTCCCGGCCGCTTAGCAGCCGATCCAAGTCCCGGAAGGCGGCGGGGTCGTCGAAGAGCTTCACGAAGTCGTTGCCCGAACCGCTGGGGATGTGGGTGAGGACGGCGTTGGTAAAGCTGGCGGCGCCCTGCAAGACCTCGTTGAGCGTGCCGTCGCCGCCGCAGGCGTAGAGCACCACGTCCTCGCCGCTCACCACAGCGTCCCGGGCGTAGCGGGTGAGGTCGCCGGGCCCCCGGGAGACGCTTAGGGTGAAGGGGATGCCCCGGGATCCCAGGGCTGCCTCGGCGTCGCGCTTGATCTGCGCCGTGCGGTCACACCGCCCGGCGGCGGGATTGACGAGAAAAACGTGTCTCATGGCTCCTTCTTCTCCCCATAGAGGTAGACATAACACAGTAACCTTCCGTTGTAGAGCTTGCGCTTTTTCTGCGCCGGGCGGCCGAAGCAGCGCTCAAACTCCGGCTCCGAGGAGATGATGACCTTTTTCCACCCGTCGGCGTACTTGAGGTGCCGCCCCAGGGCTTGGTAGAGCCGCCGGGCGCTCTGCTGCTCGCCCATGCGCTCGCCGTAGGGGGGATTGCAGCAAATGATGCCCTTGTCGCAGGGAAGACTCAGGCGGGTGGCGTCGCCGGAGCGGAAGGTGATGTGCTTGGCCACGCCGGCCTTTTGGGCGTTGGAGCGGGCGATGTCCAGGGAATCTTCGTCGATGTCGGTGGCTAAAATCCGGTATTCGCCCCGGTATTCGAGATCCTTGGCCTCGGTGCGGGCTTCCTTCCAGACGTCCTTCGGCACCACGCTCCAGTGCTCGGCGCCAAAGCCCCGCATGAGCCCCGGGGCGCGGTTGAGGGCGGCCAGGGCGGCCTCGATGACGATGGTGCCGCTGCCGCAGAAGGGATCCCAGAAGAAGTCCTTGCCCCGGTAGCGCGCCAGAGAAACCATGGCGGCGGCCATAGTCTCGTGGAGGGGGGCGGCGTTGCCCACGGCGCGGTAGCCCCGCTTGTGAAGGCTCAGCCCGGAGGTGTCGAGATAGACCTCGCAGATGTCCTTCATGAGAGAGAAGCGGATGGGGTAGATGGCGCCGGTCTCAGGCAGCCACGTGAGGCCGTACTTCCCGCCCAGGCGATCCACGGCGGCCTTTTTCACGATGGCCTGGCAGTCGGGCACCGAGTGGAGCTGACTATTGAGGCTGTAGCCCTTCACGGGGAACTGGCCGTCCCGGGGGATGAAGTCCTCCAGGGGCAGGGCTTTGACGCCCTGGAAGAGCTCCTCAAAGGTGCGGGCGGGGAAGCGGCCGAGGAGCAGCATCACCCGTTCGCCCATGCGAAGGCGCAGGTTTGCCCGCGCCATGTCGAAAAAGGAGCCGGTAAAGTGGGCGCGGCGATCCTCCACACGGACATCTAAGAGCCCCATGCGCCGGAGTTCGTCGCCCACCAGCCCCTCCAGCCCGAAGAGGCAGGGCACGGTAAAGTTGAGTTGTTCCATAATATCTCCCATTTCCATCGGACAATTTCTCCTCTGATTATAGGGGAAACGCGGGATTTTTGCAACAGAGAATTGAAAAAGCCTCCCCGCACCCTGTAGGGGCGGCTATCAGCCGCCCGGGTCGATGTGGGCATCGACCCCTACGCAGCAGGTCGCGGATTCGTTCGTAGGGGCGGATGCCCACATCCGCCCGCGGCAAACCTGCGCATCTATGGACATTTGCCGAAAGCCGTGGTAAAATGGGAAAAAACGCGGAAAGGGGTGGGGAAAGGTGACGTGCATCAAGTGCGGCAAGGAGATTCCCGAGGGCGAGCTGTTTTGTGCCAGCTGTAGTCTCAACCTCCAGACGGAGGCCGAGGAAAGGCTGGGTGCGGTGCGTCCCCCGGCGCCCACGGGGCGGATGCAGAAGCCCGTGCCCGTGCGCCGCACGCCGCCCCAGCCCATGGGGCCCCAGGTGCAGGCGAATGGCGGCAAGCACGGCCTGAAGACGGCGCTGGTGGTGGTGAGCCTGCTGCTGGCGGCTTCCCTGGGCTTTTTGGCGTGGCAGTACGGCAACATCCTGGTGGAGAAGAACCGCCTGCGCACCCAGGAGAATAACCTCCTGGTGCGTGCCGAGGAGGCCGACGCCATGCAGCAGCAGATTGACGATTTAACCAAGGAGCTTGACGACGCCGAGCAGCTCCTGGCCGCCCGGGCGGAGAACATTCAGCAGCTGGAGAAGCAGCTCTCCGGCAGCCAGAGCAGCCAGAACCAGAGCGAGTACGATCTCTCCACCGCCCAAGGCCAGCTGGATCAGCTCACCGAGGAAAACCGCCAGCTTTTGACCATGACCGAGGAGCTGGAGGATCAGGTGGAAGCCATGGAGGCGGAGAAGAAAACCCTGGAGGATGCGCTGCTGGCCACCAAGCCCTACGTGGAGAAGGCCAACTTCATGGACGACTACGTGGTCTTTGTGGAGGACGACGGCACAGGGCTCTACCACAGCTACGACTGCGAGCACTTCACCAAGAGCAAGTTCTGGGCGTACAGCCGCCGCCTGGCCGAGGCCAACGGCTATCACCCCTGCCCCCTGTGCGGCGGTTAGCGATGAGAAAAAAATCACCTGCCTCTTGGCAGGTGATTTTTTATGCGCCGCAAAGGCTCCCCTGTGAAGGGGAGCTGGCTCGCGTAGCGAGACTGAGGGGTTGTAGGCTGGCGGTTATTGCAAGCTCTGATCCCCTCCGTCAGGCCTGCGGCCTGCCACCTCCCCTTGGGCACCAAGGGGAGGCTTTTGATTACTTCGTCCCGGAGGTGGAGCGGAGGGTGACGTCGTGGTAGCCGCCCTCGACGATGCTGGTGGCCGAGACCAGGGTGATCTTGGCGTCCCGCTGGAGGTCGGGGATATTGGTCACGCCGCAGTTGCACATGGTGCTCTTGACCTTATATAGGCTCTTCTCCACATTGTCGTGGAGGGGGCCTGCGTAGGTGACATAGCTGTCCACGCCCTCTTCAAAGCTGAGGCCGGTCTTGCCGCCCAGGTCGTAGCGCTGCCAGTTCCGGGCGCGGTTGGAGCCCTCGCCCCAGTATTCCTTCACATAGCTGCCGTTGACCATGAGCTTCTGGGTGGGGCTCTCGTCGAACCGGGCGAAGTACCGCCCCAGCATCATGAAGTCCGCGCCCATGGCCAGCGCCAGGGTCATATGGTAGTCGTGGACGATGCCGCCGTCAGAGCAGAGGGGAATATAGATGCCGGTCTCGGCAAAGTACGCATCCCGCGCCTGGGCGACCTCGATCACCGCCGTGGCCTGGCCGCGGCCGATGCCCTTTTGCTCCCGGGTGATGCAGATGGAGCCGCCGCCGATGCCGATTTTCACGAAGTCGGCGCCTGCCTTGGCAAGGCAGAAGAAGCCGTCCCGATCCACCACGTTGCCAGCGCCCACCTTGACCGAATCGCCGTAGGTCTTGCGGATCCAGGCGAGGGTATTTTCCTGCCAGCAGGAGTAGCCCTCGGAGGAGTCGATGCACAAAACGTCCGCACCGGCTTCCACCAGGGCGGGCACGCGGGTCTCGTAGTCCCGGGTGTTGATGCCGGCGCCCACCATGTAGCGCTTGTGGGAATCGAGGAGCTCCAGGGGATTTTCCTTGTGGCTGTCGTAGTCCTTGCGGAAGACGAAGTACTTCAGGTGATCGTCCTTGTCCACGATGGGCAATGCGTTTAATTTGTGCTCCCAGATGACGTCGTTGGCCTTTTTTAAGGTGATGCCCTCGGGGGCGGTGATGAGCTTTGCCCGGGGGGTCATGAAGGACGCCACCTGTTCCTCGCCGGTCATGCGGCTCACGCGGTAGTCCCGGCTGGTGACGATGCCCAGGAGCTTGCCCGTGGCGCTCCCGTCGTCGGTGATGGCCATGGTGGAGAAGCCGTTCTTGGCCTTGAGCGCCAGGACGTCGGAGAGGGTGGCCTCGGGGGTGAGGTTGGAGGCGCTCACCACGAAGCCGGCCTTGTGGTTTTTCACCCGGGCGACCATGGCGGCCTCTGATTCGATGGACTGTGAGCCGTAGATAAAGCTCATGCCGCCCTCCTTGGCCAGGGCCACAGCCATCTTGTCGTCGGAGACGGACTGCATGATGGCCGACACCAGGGGGATGTTCAGGGAGATGTCGCTCTCCTCGCCCCGGCGGAACTTCACCAGAGGCGTCTTCAAAGAGACATTGGCGGGAATGCAGTCAGGCCCCGTGTAGCCCGGCACCAGGAGATACTCGCTGAAGGTGTGGGAAGGTTCGGAATAAAAGTGCGCCAAAGGGATTCCTCCTTGTCAAAATGTGAGATAGGCTCCCCTGTGAAGGGGAGCTGGCTCGCGAAGCGAGACTGAGGGGTTGTCGCAGGTTCTGATCCCCTCCGGCACAGCTTCGCCGTGCCACCTCCCCTTGGGCACCAAGGGGAGGCTTGCACCGCCCGCGGGTTTGTTCGTAGGGGCGGATGCCCACATCCGCCCGTCGGCCTTTTGGCCGCTTGCGCGGTCGGGTCGATGAGGGCATCGACCCCTACGCCACGCACCCTGATTACTTGAAATACTCCACTGCGCCTTGGAACATGCCCATTTCAAAGACGCCGGGGACGTTTTGGTAGAGTCCCGCGCCGATGCGCTCGGAGTGCCCCATCTTGCCGAAGACCCGGCCGTCGGGGGAGGTGATGCCCTCGATGGCACGCACCGAATTGTTGGGGTTGAAGGCGATGTCGTAGGTGGGCTTGCCGTCGAGATCCACGTACTGCGTGGCGATCTGGCCGTTTTGGGAGAGCGCCGCCACCACTTCGTCGCTTGCCAGGAAGCGGCCTTCGCCGTGGGAGATGGGCACGGTGTAGATCTCGCCCACCTTCGTCTTAGAAAGCCACGGCGAGCGGTTGGAGGCAATTCTTGTCCGCACCAGCCGCGACTGGTGGCGGCCGATGGCGTTGAAGGTCAGGGTGGGGGCTTTTTCATCGGGCTCGGTGATCCTGCCGTAGGGCACCAGACCCAGCTTGATGAGCGCCTGGAAGCCGTTGCAGATGCCGGCCATGAGGCCGTCGCGCTCCTCTAAGAGCGCCTGCACCGCTTCCTTCACCGCCTCGCCCCGGAAGAAGGCCGTGATAAACTTGCCCGAGCCGTCGGGCTCGTCGCCGGCGGAGAAGCCGCCGGGGAGGAAGATCATCTGGCTCTCGCCGATGAGGCGGGAGAAGTCCTCCACGGACTTGGCGATGTCCGAGGCCGTGCGGTTTTGCACCACGAAGATCTTCGCTTTGGCACCGGCGTCCTCCATGGCGCGGGCGGTGTCGTACTCGCAGTTGGTGCCGGGGAAGACGGGGATGAGCACCTGGGGCTTGGGGCAGAGGACATGGGGCGCAAGACGCTCTTTGGCCGGTGCCGAGAAGGTCTCGGGGATGTCCCGGCTCTCCTGGGCGTGGGTGGGATAGACCGGCTCGAGCTTGCCGAGATACTTGGAAAGAAGCGCCTCCATGGAGACCGTCTCGCCGCCAAAGGTGAGGACGGGCTCTTCCGTTATCTTGCCCAGGAGGACGCCCGCCTGGACGTCGTCGCTCAGCTCCAGAATAAAGGAGCCAAAGTGGGGCGTGAAGAGGTCGGAAAGGGTCAGGCCAGCCTCGTAAATAAAGCCCAGGCCGTTGCCCATGGCCATTTTGAAGACGGCCTCGGCCACGCCGCCTGCGGTGGGCGTGTAGGCCGCAGCCACCTTGCCGCTGTCCATCAGGGCTTTCACCGTGTGGAAGAGGGTTTTGAGGCTCTCGGGGTCGGGCAGGCCGTTTTGGAGGTACGCAGGCCGCAGCCAGCGGACAGAGTGCCCCGCTTCCTTGAATTCGGGACTGATAATTTCCCCGGTTTTGCCGGTGGTCACCGCGAAGGACACCAGGGTGGGCGGCACGTCCAAGTCCTCGAAGGAGCCGGACATGGAGTCCTTGCCGCCGATGGCCGCCACGCCCAGATCCATCTGGGCGGCGAAGGCGCCAAGCAAGGCCGCCGCAGGCTGTCCCCAGCGCTTGGGATCGTGGCCGGGCTTTTCAAAGTACTCCTGGAAGGTGAGGTAGACGTCTTCAAAGGACGCGCCGGTGGCGATGAGCTTGCTCACCGACTCCACCACCGCCGTGTAGGCGCCGTGGTAGGGGCTCTGGGAGGTGAGATAGGGGTCGTAGCCCCAGGCCATGAGGGAGCAGCAGTCGGTGTGGCCGTGCTCCAGGGAGATCTTGTGCACCATGGCCTGGATGGGCGTGCGCTGGAACTTTCCGCCAAAGGGCATGAGCACCGTGCCCGCGCCGATGGTGGAGTCAAACCGCTCGGAAAGACCCTGGCGGGAGCAGAAGCGAAGGTCGCCCGCCTGGGCTTCCATGCCGCTTTGGAAGCTTTCGGGCACGGGAGCGGGGGTCATATGAGGGGCGGGCACGGAGACGGTCATGTGCTTTTCCGCGCCGTTGGAGTTTAAGAATTCCCGGGAGATGTCCACAATGGTGTGGCCGTTCCAGGTCATGGTGAGGCGGGGGTCGGCCTTCACCTGCGCCACCACCGTGGCCTCCAGGTTTTCCCCGGCGGCCAGGGCGAGGAATTTCTCGGTGTCCTCGGGGGCGACCACTACGGCCATGCGCTCCTGGGATTCGCTGATGGCAAGCTCCGTGCCGTCGAGGCCATCGTACTTCCGGGGCACTTTGCTTAAATCAATGTCCAGTCCGTCGGCCAGCTCGCCGATGGCAACAGACACGCCGCCCGCGCCAAAGTCGTTGCAGCGCTTGATGCGCTTGGAGGCTTCGGGATTGCGGAACAGGCGCTGGAGCTTTCGCTCCTCGGGGGCGTTGCCCTTCTGGACTTCCGCGCCGCAGGTGTGGATACTCTCCACGGTGTGGGACTTGGAGGAGCCGGTGGCGCCGCCGCAGCCGTCCCGGCCGGTGCGGCCGCCCAGCAAAATCACCTGATCGCCCGGGGCGGGGCACTCCCGGCGGACGTTCTCGGCAGGGGTGGCGGCGATGACCGCGCCGATCTCCATGCGCTTGGCGGCGTAGCCGGGGTGGTAGAGCTCGTCCACCATGCCCGTGGCCAGGCCGATCTGGTTTCCGTAGGAGCTGTAGCCCGCGGCGGCGGTGGTGACGATCTTCCGCTGGGGGAGCTTGCCGGGGAGGGTCTCGGAGAGGGGCTTCAGGGGGTCTGCCGCGCCGGTAACCCGCATGGCGGCGTAGACATACGACCGACCCGACAGGGGATCGCGGATGGCGCCGCCGATGCAGGTGGCCGCGCCGCCGAAGGGCTCGATCTCCGTGGGGTGGTTGTGGGTTTCGTTTTTAAAGAGCAGCAGCCAGGGCTCCGCCTTGCCGTCCACCTCCACACGCATCTTCACGGTGCAGGCGTTGATCTCCTCGGATTCATCGAGCTTGCGGAGCTTTCCGGCGTTCTTTAAGAGCTTGGCCGCGATGGTGCCCATGTCCATGAGGTTCACGGGCTTGGTGCGGCGAAGGCTCTCCCGCCCGGCAAGGTAGCGTTCATAGGCGGCCTGGATCTCGGGATCCTCGAAGGTGATGGAATCCAGGGTGGTCAAAAACGTGGTGTGGCGGCAGTGATCCGACCAGTAGGTGTCGATCATGCGGATTTCGGTGATGGTGGGGTCGCGGCCTTCCTTCTGGAAGTAGCTCTGGCAGAACTTGAGATCGTCCAAGTCCATGGCAAGGCCGAGGGTCTTTAAAAGCTCCGCGAGACCGGCTTCATCAAGGGCGGTGAAGCCCTCCTCCACGGCCACGGTGGTGGGGATGGCGTAGTCCATTTGCAGGGTATGAAGCGGGGCAAGGTCTGCCTCCCGGGCTTCCACAGGGTTGATGACGTAGTGCTTCACCGCCGCGAGATCCTCCTCAGTGAGGTCGCCTTCGAGGACATAGACCTTGGCGGTGCGCACCGTGGGGCGCTCGCCCTGGGAGAGGATCTGCACGCACTGGGCGGCGGAGTACGCCCGCTGGTCGAACTGCCCGGGGAGGTACTCCACGGCGAAGACCGTGCCGCCGGTGGGAAGCTCTCTCGTCACCTCGTCGAGCTGGGGCTCGGAGAACACCAGGGGCACGCAGGTCTCGAAGAGCTCCTTGCGGATGCCCTCCACGTCGTAGCGGTTATAGAGCCGCAGGCCAGTGAGGCGCGTGATGCCGAGATTGCCCTGGAGCTCTTTGAAAAGCGCCGCCGCCTCGTGGGCAAGGCCGGGCTTTTTTTCCACATAGATGCGATATACCATTTACTGCTCCTTCCCTGCCGCGAGGGCGCGCTTGCCGATGTCCCGGCGGCAATAGGCGTTTTCAAACTGGATGGAATCGGCCAATGCGTAGGCCTGGTCGATGGCCTCTTGCAGCGTGTCGGCCACGGCCACGGCGCCCAGCACCCGGCCGCCGCCCGTGACCAATTGCCCGTCCTTCCGGGCAGCCCCGGCGATGTAGATGTAGCCGTGTTCGGGCTCTTTCGGCAGGGTGATGGGGAAGCCGGTTTCGTAGTGGCTGGGGTAGCCGTCGGAGGCCAGGATCACGCAGCAGGCGTGCTTGTCCGAAAACTTCACGTCCACCTGATCGAGGGTGCCCTTGGCGCAGGCCTCTAGGATGGTGAAAAGGTCGCTTTCCAAAAGGGGCAGCACCACCTGGGTCTCGGGGTCGCCGAAGCGGCAGTTATATTCAATGACCTTGGGACCCTGAGGCGTCAGCATCAGGCCGAAGTAGAGGCACCCGGCGAAGGGGCGGCCTTCTTTGGCCATGGCGTCGATGGTGGGGCGGAAGATGGTTTCCATGCAGGTTTTTGCGATTTCCGGGGTGTAGTAGGGGTTGGGGGCGACGGTGCCCATGCCGCCGGTGTTGAGGCCGGTGTCGCCGTCGTGGGCGCGCTTGTGATCCATGGAGGAGACCATGGGGCGGATGGTCTTGCCGTCGGTGAAGGCCAGGACGGAGACCTCGGGGCCGGTCAAAAATTCCTCCATGACCACCTTGGAGCCGCTCTCGCCGAAGATTTTGTCGGCCATCATCTCCCGGAGGGCTTTTTTGGCCTCGTCTCGCGTTTCGGCGATGATGACGCCCTTGCCAAGCGCTAACCCGTCGGCCTTGATGACCTGGGGCAGGGGTGCGGTTTCGGCGTAGGCGAGGGCTTCGGAGAGGGTTTCAAACACGCGGCAGGCGGCGGTGGGGATGTGGTGCCGCGCCATCAAGTCCTTGGCGAAGACCTTGCTGCCCTCGATCATGGCGGCGTTTTTCTTGGGGCCAAAGCAGGGGATCCCGGCGGCGGTGAGGGCGTCCACGGCGCCCAGCACCAGCGGATCGTCCGGCGCCACCACGGCGAAGTCGATACCGTGGGACTTGGCGAAGTCCACCTGGGCGGGGATGTCCTTGGCGCCGATGGGCACGAGAATCGCATCGCCCTCCATGCCGGCGTTGCCGGGGAGGGCATAAATCGTATCCACCCGCGGGCTCTTTTTGAGGGCGCGGATGATGGCATGTTCGCGGCCTCCGCCGCCGATGACCATGAGCTTCATGGGGATACCTCCAATTGATATGGTTAGCACGGCACCAAGGGCTCCCCTTGAGGGGAGCTGTCATGGCGCAAGCGCCATGACTGAGAGGTGTGACCGCAGTGGCGTTGCGCGGAAGACTTCCAAAGAATCGCGACTGCCTGCAACACCTCTCCAGCAAAGCTGGATGGAGAATTCTACGCGCCAAGGCGCTAGAACTCCCGGCCAAGGCCGGCAGTTCAAGAATTCTTCAATCCGTCACGCCCTCCGGGCGTGCCACCTCCCCTCGAGGGGAGGCCTGCACGCCGCTTACGCGGCGTGCTCCAGGATGCAGCCGAATATTCCGCCGCCCCTACAGGGTGCAGTGGGATTTTGGCACCGCACCTGTAGGGGTCGATCTCCGATCGACCCGCGGGCGGGGATAAACCCCGCCCCTACGAAATATCCGAAAGCGTGGCTGTAGGGGCGGCCTTTATGGCCGCCCGCAGAGCTTCTCCGCCACGATTTCGGCGGCCTTGGGCAGGAGCACCCACTCGGCCTCCTCCATCACCCGGCGCTGCAACACTTCCGGCGTGTCGCCGGGGAGGACGTCCACGGCCTTTTGCAGGATGATCTCCCCGCCGTCGGGGATTTCGTTGACATAGTGTACCGTCGCGCCGGTGACCTTCACGCCGTAGCGAAGGGCTGCCTCGTGCACCTTTAATCCGTAAAATCCTTCCCCGCAGAAGGACGGGATCAGCGCCGGGTGGACGTTCAAAATCCGGCTCGGCCACTTCTTGGTAAAGTCCGCCGAGAGGATCTTCAAAAATCCCGCCAGGATCATCATCTCAATCCCGGCGCTCTCAAGGGCAGCTTCGAGCCGCGGCTCAAAGTCCTTCCCCGGCAGCGCCACGGCGGGCACACCGGCTTTATTGGCGCGCTCTAAGGCGTAGGCGTCCGCCCGGTTGGAGACCACCAACGCGATCTCCCCGTGGGGGATGCGCCCGGCGGCCTGGGCATCTAAAAGCGCCTGGAGGTTGGTGCCGCCGCCGGAGACTAAGACGGCGATCTTCGTCTTTACCATAAGACCACCTTGTCCTGGCTTTCCACGATTTCGCCCAGGATATAGGCGTCCTCGCCGTTTTCCCGGAGAATGGAGAGGGCTTTCTCGGCGTCTTCCTTGGAAACCACCACGGTCATGCCGACACCCATGTTGAAGGTGTTGAACATCTCCCGGCGGGAGATCTTGCCGGTCTTCTCGATGAGATCGAAGATGGGCAGCACCCGCACGTCGTCCATTTTGATCTTGGCGCAAAGGCCATGGGGAAGAGAGCGGGGGATATTTTCAAAGAAGCCGCCGCCGGTGATGTGGCTGATGCCCCTGACGGTGACCTGCTCAAAGAGCGCCAGCACGGGCTTTACGTAGATCTTGGTGGGGGTGAGGAGCGTTTCACCCAAGCCCTTGCCGCCCAGCTCCGCCACGGGAGCTTTGAGGTCGGTGTGCTCCACGTCGAAGACCTTCCGCACCAACGAGAAGCCATTGGAGTGGACGCCGCTGGAGGGAAGCGCGAGAATCACGTCGCCAGCCGTCATTTTGCTGTGGTCGATGATCTTATTTTTGTCCACAATGCCCACGGCGAAGCCCGCGAGGTCGTATTCGTCTTCGGGGTAGAAGCCGGGCATCTCGGCGGTCTCGCCGCCGATGAGCGCCGCGCCGGACTGGACGCACCCCTCGGCCACGCCGGAGACGATGGCGGCGATTTTCTCGGGCACATTCTTGCCGCAGGCGATGTAGTCCAGGAAAAAGAGGGGCTTTGCCCCGGCGCAGAGGATGTCGTTGACGCACATGGCCACGCAGTCGATGCCCACGGTGTCGTGCTTATTTAAGAGAAACGCCAGCTTGAGCTTGGTGCCCACGCCGTCGGTGCCGGAGACTAAGGTGGGGGCGGTCATGCCGCTTACGTCCAGGGAGAAGAGGCCGCCGAAGCCGCCGATGTCGGAGACGACGCCGGGGACAGCAGTGCGGGCGATGTGGGACTTCATGAGTTCCACGGCCTTGTAGCCGGCGGTGATGTCCACACCGGCCTTCGCGTAGGCGTCGGAATAGCTCTGGTTGTTCATGGGTGCCTCCTTATTTCTCGGAGATTTTCTTTTCAAAGCGGTTTTTGTCGGCGGCCTTGGGGGTGGCGGTGGGGTAGGGGTCGCCGAAGCAGGCGGCGCAGAAGCCCTGGGAGGCCGTGCCGTTGCAGAGCTTGTGGGCGCTGTCCAGGCTCAAATAGCCCAGGGAGTCGACGCCGATGATCTTTGCAATCTCCTCCACGGTGTGGTGGCAGGCGATGAGGTGATCCCGCGAGTCGATGTCGGTGCCGTAGTAGCAGGGGTTGATGAAGGGCGGCGCGGAGACGCGCATGTGGATCTCCTTGGCGCCGGCGTCCCGCAGGAGCTGGATGATCCTGGCGCAGGTGGTGCCGCGGACGATGGAGTCGTCAATGAGCACCACGCGCTTGCCCCGCACCACCTCGGCGATGGGGTTCAATTTGATCTTCACCTTGTCCTGCCGGGCGCTCTGGCCGGGGGCGATGAAGGTGCGGGCGATGTAGCGGTTTTTGATGAGCCCCACGGCGTAGGGGATGCCGGACTGGTGGGAGTAGCCCACGGCGGCGTCGATGCCGCTGTCGGGCACGCCGATGACCACGTCGGCCTGGGCAGGGTGCTCTAAGGCCAGGAAGGCGCCGGCGCGGGCCCGGGCGGCGTGGACGTTGCAGCCATCGAGCACCGAATCGGGGCGGGCGAAGTAGATGTATTCAAAGACGCACATGGTGCGCGGGCACTTGCCGCAGTGGGTGGTGATGGACTTGGGCTCCTTGCCCCGCTCGAAGACGAGGATCTCGCCGGGGGTGACGTCCCGGATGAACTTGGCCGCCACGGCGTCCAGCGCGCAGCTCTCCGAGGCCACCACGTAGGTGCCGTCCTCGGTCTGGCCGTAGCACAATGGGCGGAAGCCGTGGGGATCCCTTGCGGCGATGAGCTTGGAGGGGGACATGATGCAAAGGGAGTAGGCGCCCTCCAGGCGGTTCATGGCCTTTTCCACGGCCTCCTCGATGGAGCCGCAGCCGATGCGCTCTTTGGTGATGATGTAGGAAATGACCTCGGTGTCGGAGGTGGAGTGGAAGATGGAGCCCTGGAGCTCTAACTCGGTGCGAAGCTCTGTGGAGTTGGTGAGATTGCCGTTGTGGGCGAGCGCCATGCGGCCTTTGATGTGGTTGACCAGCATGGGCTGGGCGTTGCTGCGGCCGCCGGTGCCGGTGGTGCCGTAGCGCACGTGCGCCACGGCCAGGTCGCCCTGCCCCAGGCTCTTGAGCACCGTGGGGGTGAACACCTCGCCCACCAGCCCCACGTCCTTGTAGGACTGGAAGAGGCCGTCGTCGTTGACCACGATGCCGCAGCTCTCCTGCCCCCGGTGCTGGAGGGCAAAGAGGCCGTAGTAGGTCATGGAGGCGACGTCGGAGCTTTTTTTGGCGCAGACGCCGAAGACGCCGCATTCTTCATGGAGATTGCTCATGGCGTCCTCCGCTTATTCGCCGAAGATCCGGCGGCGCATCTCCTCGTAGGCATCCTCCACGCCGCCAAGATCCCGGCGGAAGCGATCCTTGTCGAGCTTTTCGTGGGTCTTGCTGTCCCAGAAGCGGCAGGTGTCGGGGGAGATCTCATCGGCCAGGACGATGGTACCGTCGGAGAGGCGGCCGAACTCCAGCTTGAAGTCCACCAGATCCACGCCGACCTCCTGAAAGAAGGCCTTCATGATGTCGTTGACCTTGAAGGCCATGGTGCGGATGGTCTCGATCTCTTCGGGGGTGGCGAGCTTGAGGGCAAGGGCCTGGGCGGTGTTAATCATGGGGTCGCCCAGGTCGTCGTTCTTGTAGGAATATTCGATGGTGGGGTTTTCAAAGACGATGCCCTCCTCCACGCCGAAGCGCTTGGCGAAGGAACCGGCGGAGATGTTGCGGATGATGACCTCCAGGGGCACGATGGAGACCTTCTTCACCAGGGTGTCGCGGTCGTTGAGCTCCTCGACAAAGTGGGTGGGGATGCCGGCGGCCTCGAGCTTTTTCATCATGAAGTTGGTCACGCGGTTGTTGATGACGCCCTTGCCGGTGATGGTGCCTTTCTTGAGGCCGTTGAAGGCGGTGGCGTCGTCCTTGTAGTGCACCATGACGATGTCGGGATTCTCGGTGGCAAATACCTGCTTGGCCTTTCCTTCGTAGAGCATTTCCTTGATTTCCATGGGGGATTCCTCCTATATCGTATCGTGAAGATTTTTCGTATGAATGCCTCCCGGCGCGGGCGGCCATGCATGCCGCCCCTACGAGAAAACCGGGAGCGTGGTTGTAGGGGCGGCCTTTATGGCCGCCCGTAGGGCAGTCGCGACTTTAGTAAAGTTTTCGCCGAACGCACCGCGGAGCTGCTTATCCGTTAAACCGGGCTTCCACGGCGGCGTTCTTCTGAAGCACCGCGGCGGTGTCGGCCTCGCGCTTTTTTTGGAGCTTCTCAGCCAGGACTTCGTCACTTACGGCCAAAATCTCAATGGACAACAAAGCGGCATTGACCGCGCCGTCGATGGCCACCGTAGCCACGGGAATGCCCGAGGGCATCTGGACGGTGGACAAGAGCGCATCAATGCCGTCTAACGTATGGGAGCTCACCGGCAGACCGATCACCGGCAAGGTGGTGTTGGCCGCGAGGGCACCGGCCAGGTGTGCAGCCTTTCCGGCGGCGGCGATCATCACGCCAATGCCGTTTTCCCGGGCGGAGCGGGCGAAGGCCAGGGCTTCGGCGGGGGTGCGGTGGGCGGAGTAGACGTGCACCTCGGGCACAACGCCAAAGGCCTTGAGGGTGTCGATGGCCTTCTCCACCACGGGCAGGTCGCTGTCGCTTCCCATAATAATTCCGACTTTCTTCATGGTTACCTCCCAAAGTTTTTTGCCAAATCTGACAAAAATACTGATTTTTCTCCATAAAGCAGGTATCTTCACTTTACCATGAAATGCTGTCTTTGGCAAGAAGACAGCGTGGAGATTTTCGGGAATGTTTGCGAATCGATCTTGTGGTATTTGCACGAAAACAGGAAATCCCGCTGTGAGTACAGCGGGATTTCTCGTGAAAATCGCGTTTCATGTTCGATAATGGCGAATCCGCGTAGGGGTCGCAGGTTTGTTCGTAGGGGCGGATTACATATCCGCCCGGGGCACCATCGACAACGCACCTGGCACGGGCGCATATTTAATGCGCCCCTACACCCGGGATCGATGGTGCACCGCCGCGCCTTACCGGAACACCTCGTCCTTGAGGATGCCGATGTAGGGGAGGTTGCGGTAGTTGTTGGCGTAATCGAGGCCGTAGCCCACCACGAAATAGTCCGGGCACTGGAAGCCCACATAGTCCGGCGTGAGGTCGGGGTCGTGGCGCACCTTCTTGTCGAGGAGGGCGATGGTCTTCACGCTCTTGGGGCCGCGGGTGGAGAAGAGGTTTTTGAGGTGCTTGAGGGTGAGGCCGGAATCGATGATGTCGTCGACGATGATGACGTCCCGGCCGGTGATGTCCACATCCACGTCCTTGTTGAGCTTCACCACGCCCGAGGACTTGCTGGAGGTGCCGTAGCTGGACACGGAGATGAAGTCCATGTCGATGTTGAGGTCGATCTCCCGGCACAGGTCGGTGAAGAAGAGGGACGCGCCCTTGAGGACGCACACCATCACCGGCCGGGTGCCCTGGTAGTCTTCGGTGATCTTCTCGCCCAGGGTTTCCACCATGGCGGCAATCTGCTTTTCGGAGTAGAGGATGGAGGCAATGTCGTTTTCTTTTGTTGTGATCCGCATGTCGCTTCTCCTTTATCTAAGGCATCACCGCACAATTGTGTCTGCGGCCTTCGCCCAATCTTTTGCCCCAT
>NHCFR00700__coassemble_1067_pt1 | contig 32360 bp, 36 predicted proteins | sample NHCFR00700__metabat2_high_PE_007 | metagenome-assembled genome bin NHCFR00700 | reverse complement strand
CGCGGAGGAGGGTTACCTCGTCGGCATATTCCAGCTGGCTTCCCACGGGGATGCCATAGGCCAGGCGGGTGACCTTCACCTCCAGGGGCTTTAAAAGGCGGCTTACGTACATGGCCGTGGCCTCGCCCTCGGTGTCGGGGTTGGTGGCCATGATGACCTCCCGGACGTTGCCCTCGCCCACCCGGGTGAGAAGCTCCTTGAGCTTTAAATCGTCCGGCCCCACGTGGTTGAGGGGCGAGATCACCCCGTGGAGCACGTGGTACACGCCCTGGTACTCCCTCGAGCGCTCCATGGCCACCACGTCCCTCGGCTCTGCCACCACGCAGATGAGGCCGTGATCCCGCTGGGGATCGTCGCAGATGCCGCAGATCTCCCGGTCGGTGAGGTTTTGGCAGACGGCGCAGGTGTGCACCGTTCGCTTGGCATCGAGAATGGCGGCGGCGAAGGCCTCGGCCTCGTCCTGGGGGAGGCTCAGCACGTGAAAGGCCAGCCGCTGCGCCGTCTTGCTGCCGATGCCCGGCAGCCGGGCAAACTGCTCGGTGAGCCGCTCCAACGCGGCGGGAAAGGCGCGCATCTTAGAGAAGCCCGCCCAGATTGAGTCCGCCGGTGAGCTTGCCCATGGTGGCAGTGGAGTCAGCCGCCGCCTGGCGGATGGCCTCGTTCACCGCAGCGATCACCATGTCCTGGAGCATCTCCACATCCTCGGGATCCACCGCCTCGGGGTCGATGGAGAGGCGCAAGAGCTCGTGCTTGCCGTTGACGGCAGCCGTGACCATGCCGCCGCCGGCAGTGGCCTCGTACTCCTTGCTCTCCATCTCCTGCTGCATCTTGAGCATTTCCTGCTGCATCTTCTGCGCCTGCTTGATCATATTCATGTTCATGCCGCCCATGGGCATGCCACGGTATCCACCTTTGGCCATCGTACAAAACTCCTTATTTTTTAATGTTGATAATATCGGTATGCTCCTGCCCGAAGGTGAGAAGCGCACGCATGGGGTCGTTTTCCCCGCCGGGAACCTTCTGGCCGCGCTTGATGCAGCGCACCCGCACCGGCCGTCCCAAGAGCTCGGCGGCAATCCGCGCCGCCGTCTCCACAACCTCGGGGCAGTCCACCACCCGTTTGGCGAAGTCGCTCTCCGCCACCAGGTTTAAAAGCTCCCCATCCAGGTGCGCCCGCACGGGGCCTTCCACCGAGAAGAAGCCCTTGAACTTGCCGGGCAAGTCCTGGCGCAGCCGCGCGGCGAGATCCGGCCAGAATCCGCCGGGAGCCTCTTGGGGCGCGGGCGGCGCGGCTTCGGGCGCCGGGGGCGCGTCAAAGTCGTCCGGCGGCGGGGGAAGCTCCTCCTCCGGCTCCGGCGCTTTCGCCGGGGTAAACTGCCCGGAGGCCAGGCGGGATTCGAGCTTACTCACCCGGGCGGTGAGGCTTTGGAGGTTTTCATCCAGGGCGGGCTGGGTGAGGCGCAGGAGGCACAGCTCCGCGTCGATGCGGCGGTTGGCGCTCTTGGAAAAGCCCGCCGCCGTCTCCTGCAAGACCGAGGTGATGCGAAGGAGCTCCTCGGCGGTGAAGCGTCCCAAAAGCGCCTTGGCCTCCTGGTCGCCGGCCACTCCCGAGAGCATGGCCATGCCGCTCTCCGGCGCGGCCTTGAGGATCAATAGATCCCGGCTGAGGCTCAAAAGCTCTTCCAGCATGGCCGACAAGTCCTTGCCCGCAGCGTAGAGGCTGGAGAAGAGCTCCAGGGCGCGTCTGGCGTCGTGGTCGGCCACGGCGGTGAGGAGCGCCGCCGTGTTCTGCTCCCCGGCAAGACCCAGGGCGGCGCAGACCCGCTCCTCGGTGAGGGTGCCCTCGAAGGCCGAGGCGCACTGATCGAGGAGACTCACGCCGTCGCGCAAGGCTCCATCTGCCAGGCGGGAGAGAAGGCGGCAGGCGCCGGGATCCAGGTCGATGTGTTCTTGATAGGCGATATAGTTGAGCCGTCCGGCGATGTCCTCGGGCAGAAGCCGCCGGAAGGAAAACCGCTGGCAGCGGGAGAGGATGGTGGCGGGCACCTTTTGAAGCTCCGTGGTGGCCAGGATGAAGACCAGATGCTCCGGCGGCTCCTCGATGATCTTCAAAAGGGCGTTGAAGGCCGCCATGGAGAGCATGTGCACCTCGTCGATGATATAGACCCGGCGGGAGACCTCCGAAGGGGTGTAGACCGCGTCGTCCCGGAGGACGCGCACCTGGTCGACGCCGTTGTTGGATGCCGCGTCGATCTCCAGCACATCCAGGCAGCTTCCCGAATCGATGGCACGGCAGGCGGCGCAGTGGCCGCAGGGGCTTCCGTCCTGGAGGTCAGTGCAGTTGAGGGCTTTGGCCAGGATCTTGGCGCAGGAGGTCTTGCCGGTGCCTCTCGTGCCGGTGAAGAGGTAGGCATGGCTGATTTTCCCGGTCTTGAGCTGGGTTCGCAGCGTCTGGGTGACAGCCGTCTGCCCTACCACGTCGTCAAAGGTCTGGGGTCGATATTTCCGGTAAAGCGCCTGGTACATCCCGCGCCTCCTCTCCAAGGGAACTTGTCTCTCTATTATACACAAAACCAGCCCGGAAATAAAGCCCGTGATTTCGGGAGAACATCTATGCGCATTTCCCAAAATCTGTTATACTGAAAGTATCCATAAACAAGCGAAAAGCGTCTGCTCATTTGATTTCGTTGGTAGTTTCATTGTGAGGTGAGGATATGGATCAATTCACGAGAAAAAAATTGGCAAAACGCATTATGATCAACGTTGGTATTTCCGTCGGCATTGGACTCTCCTATTATTTTCTATATCGACTGGACGAACATCTCTCCGCCGATCCACTGACGGAAAGTTATACCCTCCACTGGACGATCCACAATGTTCCATTGATGGATTTTTCCTCTGGCCTTGCCACCTGTCCGCCCCTCTGGGGTCATTACCGCTTTGGCCTTAGTGTGTTTGTGGGAAGCTTTCTGGCCGTCTTATGCGGGGATTTGTTTGGGGAAAACCCGGCAGGCGCTGAATTTGGACATGGGCACGATGGCTGGCAGATCTGGTGCTGGATGTTCCTGTTCTCCATTATTGTGGGGATCATTCTGGAACGGCGCCACAGCAAGAAAAAGCGGAAGGCAGAAGGCAATCTGTAAATGGAAGCCCTGCTCTTTAGCCCGGAATGATCCTTCCAAAAACATCTTGCCCCCTGGCTCCATGGAGCCAGGGGGCAAATGGATGTTCAGCGTCTTATTCCACTTCCAGCGGTTCGGCGGGGGTGAGGGCCTCCAAGTGCTCGGCGGTCTCCCCGAAGAGGAGATCCAGCTCCGAGAGGTTCTCCTCCAGCCGCTTTAAGCCCGACTTCAAGTCCTCGGCCAGGGCGGCGATGTCCTCGCCTGTCTGCTGGTAGCGGGCGGTGGTGTTCTCCAAAAAGTCCACCAGCTCCCGCTTGAGCTGCTGGGCGCGCTGGGTGGCCAGGCGCTCGGTGGCCTCGGCGCGGCGGTAGGCCTCCAGCTCCAGCTTGGGATAGTCCGGCGCTTCCTCGACCTCGGCCTCAGTCTCGTCTTCGGCCTCGTCCTCAGCCGGGGCGGTGGCGGCCTCAAGGGCTGCCAGGGCGTCGTCCAGCTTTATCTGAAGGGCGCGCTTTTCTTCCTCGGCCTCCTGTAGCTTTTGCCGCGCGGCAAGGAGCTCAGCTTGGAGGGCGTCGATCTGGCCGCTTTTTTCCTTCATCGCCGCGGCATGCTGCATGCTCAAGGATTCAATATAGTTCGCCACGTCCCCGCGGTGAAAGCCCCCCAGAGAGGAGCGAAACTTGGAAAAATCGGCCATAGGACAGCCTCCCCACAAAATTTGTCTCATTCAGTCTACCATAAATTCGGGCGAAACACAAGGGCAGGGAAATTTTTTTGCCGTTTTCCCTTTACAATCCCCATGGGATTTGCTATAATCATTAGGCTAATTGGTATGCGCTCGTAGCTCAGCTGGATAGAGTGACAGACTCCGACTCTGTAGGTCGCACGTTCGAATCGTGTCGGGCGTACCAAAAACCCCCGGATGCAACAGCATCCGGGGGTTTTTGCGCGCCCATGCCTCCGGTTTTGCCGTAGGGGCGGCCTAAATGGCCGCCCGTGCCGGGTGGCGTTCGGTGGAAAATTTCCGGGAATCGTCGGTGCCCTACGGGCGGCCATAAAGGCCGCCCCTACAGACACACCTCCAGATTTCTCGTAGGGGTCGATGCCCACATCGACCCGTGCCGCGAAGCGGCCAAACGGCCGCCGGGCGGCAGATTGCCGCCCCTACTTGCTTGCCAAGGCCTTGGCGGCGCTGAGCTGGAACTCCTGCTGCCACTGGTAGATGCTCGCCTGGAACTTGGCCGCGTCCAGCTGGTACTCCGCCGCCCACTGCTCCATGTCCAGGAGCTTTAATAGATATGTCTGGGCGATCTCCAGAAGGTCGTCTGCCTTCTCAAATTCGCCCTGGGCGCGCAGCTGCGCGGCCTGCTGGGCAGTCTCGGCGGTGAGCTGGTTCTGGGCGGTGTTCACCGCCTGGCGGTTTTTCGCCGCGGTGGCCTGGATGGTGTTGTACTGCGCCTGGCCGATGCCGCCCCGGTCTCCGCGCGTCTCGGCATAGAGGGCGGCATTGTCCATGGCATTGCGGCTCTCCCCTTCAATCTGGTTGCGCTGGGTCTGGTAGCCGGCCAGGGCTTCGGCCTCGGCCTTCAGGAGCTGCGCCACAGCCTCGTCTACAGCATAGTCGCGGATGTTCACCGCCTGCTGCGATGCCGCGTCCCGCCACTGATCGAGAATGCTCCCGCCATAGCCTGCGCCGCTGGAGCCTGCGCCGCCGGTGGTCTGGGAGGTCACCCGGCGCCGTGCCCCGGCGGGGTTGGTCTCAATGAGCAATCCCGGCTGGATGACGCCGTTTTCATCCACATAGGACGTAAACTGCTGGATATAGCCGCTGGTGCCATTGTTGTTTTTGAGGGAGGGCGCCCGGGGCACAATGTTGCCCTGGCTGTCGGTCTGGGGCGCGAAGGGCACCTCGGCAAAGCCGTCGCCGATGACGTCCTTGTAGACCGCGGGGTTGACCACGGTACCTTTGGAGCCATTCAGCAGCGCGGCATACGGGCCGTTGACAAACTGGGCGTAGACGCCGGTATAGCCGCTGCTCTCGTCCACCCAGTTGCGGATGAGGCTTTGATCCACGTAGTTCCGGTAACGGTTTTCGTCCCGGCGGTAGGCCTCCATCTGCTCGTCGGTCATGCCATAGACGTTTCGGTTCCACGCTTCATCCTGGTACTGCCCCGTGTTGTAGCCGTAGCCCAGGTTGGCGTTGTCGGTCTCCCAGCGTCCCAGGGCTTCGTTGTAGGTGCTGGTGGCGCCACCGGTGGCGTCCCTCAAAATCTCGGCCAGCTGGAGGTTCTGGTCGTGGAGATAGTCCCGGGTGGCCTCGTCGGCGCCGCTCCAAGCCTGAGAGTTGGCCTGCATCTGCTGGCGGATGTAGTTGGCCATGCTGCGAAGGTTCATCTCGCTGGAAAAACCGTTGACCCAGCCGGTTTTCGCGTCGTAGTTGGCGTACTCGTAGTCGTCCACCCACTTCTTCACCTCGTCGGCCGACGCGCCGCCCACGCTGGTGTTGACCTTGGTATAGCCGTTGCCGCTGGTGCCGCCCTGGTAGCCGGCACTGGCGCGGATGGCCTCGGCCTTCTGATTGGCCGCCTTTTTGGCCTGCTCGTCCCCGGCGGCGTTGGCCTGCTCCCAGGCCGTCTTCAGCGCCAGGATTTCCTGTTGCTGCTCCTTGGTGAGATAGGTTTGATCGGCTTTACTCAGCTGTGCCATGGCTTTCTCCTTTCTCCAGGCGGTAGAGCACCTGGACAAGCTCCTCCCGGGTCAGGGGCGAGCGGTAGCGCATGCCCGTTCCGTCGCCCTGCAAAATGCCCGCGCCCTCCGCCCAGGCGCGGGCTTCCTCGGACCACTCAGCCGGAGGCTCCTGGGCAAGGGCTTTCAAATACTGCGCCATCTGCGCGGCAAAGGCTTCCTCTGTCATGGTTTTCTCCTCCAATCGATCTAAAAATTGCTGCCACGCCGCCGTGTCGGCCACAAAGGGCGCGGGGCAGACCTTCCCCGTGACGTCGTAGTGCCGCAGCACCCGCTCCACGGGAATTTCATACCGGCGCATGAGCTCCGCCAAAAGCGCCAGGGCGTTTTCCACCGTCTCGTCTTCGAAGGCATACTGCCCGTCCCGGAGGACGGAGCACAGCTCCACGCCGATGGAGTTTCCATTGCGGCAGTGGGGGTGGCGGTAATGAGAAGCGCCGCAGTGCCAGGCCACATTCTCCTCGGCCACCGAGGCCACCACCTGCTTACTGTCCACGAAGTAGTGTGCCGAGGCGCCTACATCACAGCGGGCAAAGTAGCGGCCGTTGTCCCGGGCGGTGTCGCCGTTGCCGGCGGTGTAGTGCACCACCAGGTAGGAAACGGGCTCCGTGCGCCGCGAGCCATGGTTATCCTCCCGGCAGGGGATGGTCTCAATCTCCAGCATCCTCGGACTCCTTCCCCACAAAGAGGGATAAGAGTGTGGCCAAGCCCTCCCCCAGGCTCTTTGCCCCGGCGGCATCCACCGCGCCCTCGGTGACGATGTACGTCACCGCCGACACCAGAGCAGTCACCGCGCCGAGCACCTTTTCCAGCACGGCGCCGTCCACCCCCAGCGCCAGCGCGGCGCCCAGGACGATTCCCGCCAGGGCGCACCAGAGCTTGGTGGAGCGAAGCTTTTCCAAAAGGGTTCTCGTCTTCATGCCTGATCCTCCTTGTCAAAGTTCAAAATGGTCTGGCACTCCTCCTCGGTGAGAAGGCCGTCGTCCACGGCGCGGCGCACCGCCGCGGCGCGGATTCGCCCCATGCGGTATAGAAGCAGCATGGCGCTGGCCTGCAGGCTCATCATGTCTCATCACCTCCATAGATCAATTCCAGGGTTTCCTCCAGGGCGGTGAGCCGCCCCATCTTCACGGTGATGGTGCCGTCGCGGTGGTCGGTGATGTCCCCGGCCACCAGGAAGGCACTGTTGTCATAGCGAATGGGCTCCGGCGTCACCATCTCGCCGGTGTCGGGATCTTCCACCGGCTGGCAGGGTACGAGAATGGCCCAGGCCGCGCCGTTCTGAAAGAGCGACGCCGCCGTTTCATAGTCCGTCTCCAGGGTGATGGACTTGCTCTCCCGGTAGTCCCAGTCGCCGTCCCGGAGCTTGCCGGTGATCTGCGCAGGAAAGCGCCGCTGGCCGATTTCAATTTCCGTCATCAAGTCACGTCCTCTCTAAAAGATGCAGTAAGTGCTCTAGCTCCTCCACCGGCGCCACGTAAAACCCGTGGCTCCACAAAAAGGTATCCCGGTGCTCCGTCCTTCGGTAGCGGCAGGCCACGGGGTCGAGGAGCAGCCGCACAGCGCGGCGCTTGTCCCGCCGCACCAGGCGGAGAATTTGGCCGATGAGCTGCCCGCGCCGCCAGCCCTGGCCGTCAAAGTTGGGGGCAAAAAACCGGTGCGCCACGTCGCTGGCCACCAGGCACACCGGTTTTTCGCCCCAGTAGATCACGCCCTCCCGGCAGATGCACGCCGTGCCCGCCGGGAGGTTTACCCGCCCGCCCAGGCACACGCCGCGAAAGCGCCGCACCACAAGATATTCCATGGTTTCCTCCTAAACTTTGAACACCGGCGCGATGCCCAGGGAGGCGGTGCCGGGCTGGTGATTGTCTGTGGTGTTGTCGGAAAACTGCACGAAGTAGTGCTCCTGGACGATGGAGGCCGAGCGGGTCCAGAAGTGCACCGGAGTCTGGCGGTCATCGGCGCGGCAGCGCTGGTCGCTCAGCCCCAGCTTATAAAATTCGTACTGCTCCACATGCTGCCACTCCGCCTGGTTGCCGTAGCGCATGCGCCCCAGCACTTCCCGTTCCGAGGGAAGGGGCAGATATTCCACCGTGGCGGTGACGTTTTCCAGCGCCATAAAGGGGCCGCCGTTGTCGGAATACTTGGTGATGGGCTGCATCACCGCCCGCAGCTCCGCGGGCAGCGCCGCCATGAGGGTGCCGGGCGCAGGCGATGTGACCGTGGCAGCGGTGGCCTGTGCCTGGGGGACATCGGAGCTTCCCAGCACCTCCAGGCGCATCCGGCTCTGGTACCAGGGGAGAGGGTCGTCCATGGAGGAGAAGAAGTTCATGCTCTCGTAGCCTTCGCCCTGGTTTTCGGTGCCGTAGCGGTCGTCCACCAGGCAAAGCTCCACGCCGCCCGTCTCAGCCGATAAGAAGCAGCCGAACTGGATGCCGCTGCCCTCCACGGCTAAGTTGTGGTCAAAGCCCAGGATATAGACCCAGAGGGTGTCGTGGAGCGGCAGCCGCTGGACGGTGCCGCTCAACTCCACAGCCTTGGAGTCGCCCACGCTCCACAGCGACGCGGCGATGCCTGTGCGGGAAGCGCGGGAGATGGCGCTCCAGCTGTTGTCGCCGAGCACCGGCTGATAGTCCTCGAAGGGGATGTCGTAGGCCGTGCCCGCCACCCTTGTCTTGCCGCCGGTGACCGCGTAGCCCACGCCGTCCACCCGGCACTGTCCGCCGGTCACGGCATAGTCCGTGCCGGCCAGTTTTGTCCCATGTGCCATGCCGTCACCTACTCATACTGCCAGCAGATTTCGCCGTCGCCACTAGGCGTCATCTCCGCGGCGGTGAGGCTGGTATTGCGGAGCAGGCTTTCCGACGGCGTCTCAACCGCGGCATAGACCGCCCCGGTGAAGGTGCCGCCGCCTTTGGTCATGGCGGCGCTGGCCAGGAGGTAGGCCGTGCGCAGCGCGGCGGAGGAGGCGGCGGTTTCGTTGCTGGTGCTCTCGAGGCTTCCCGACACCGCTGGAATGGCAGGCCCCGCCACTTCCTCGCGCTCGCCGTCGGAGAAGGTGAAGATCCACTGGTTCTCCCCAGGCACATAGGTGATGGCCGTGATGCCCCGGCCGTCGGCGCCCGCGGCGGGCGGGTGGGCGGTGAGATAGTCAGCCACCGCCGCTGAAAGAACGGCTTCGCCGGGGTTGTCCAGGGTGCCGGGGGCGCGGAGGGTCTGGATCTCGCCGTTGGAAAATACTACCGTCCACGTACCGTCCCAGTTGTCGACGATCTCGGCGATCCCCCTGCCCCGGGGCAGGACAAAGCGCAAGCGGGCATTGCGGGCAGTGCCCAGGTTGTAGACCGCCGCTTCCTCTCCCGCCTCGGCGCCGTCCACAGCGATGGTGGCGCTCTCCCCGGCAGGCCCCGTCTCGCCGGTGAAAAGGCCGGCTTCCTTGTCCGCCAGAAGCTCATTTTTGACGGCCTGGGCTTCGGCGGCAGCGGTGCCGGCCTCCCCCGCCGCTGCCAGAATCTGCTCTAAGAGCGTGGGAGTGTAGGCGGTGGGATCTCCGGCGGGCGCCGCGCCCGCGGGCAAAATCACCACCGGCCGCGCCATGGCCACGGTGCGCACGATGGCCACCGTGTCGCCCTGGCTGCGGTAGCCGTTTACCGAGACGTAGAGCTCTCCCGCGCCCAACACCGTGGCAGGGATCTCCGCCTGGCCGGTGTAGAGAAGCTCCGCGCGGCTCTCGCCGTTTTCAAAGACCACCACCTTCACCATGCCCGTCCACTCGGCGTCAAAGTCCACGGTGAAGGTGATGTGACCGGCGGTGTCCGCCGCCAGGGGCTCCAAGCCCTTTCTGGTGAGGCGCCGGTCTCTCACAGCAAATGCAAGGTTCATGTCTCTCCCCTTTCTCCATAGACCTCCAGCCGCACGGGCAGCTGATCCACCCGCTCCATGAGGGTGTCCAGGTCGCCGTTACCACCCAGGCCGGTGTGATAGACCTGGTGCATCTGCCGGAGGAGCTGCTTGTCGTGGAGCTCTGCCTCCCCGGCCTGGAGGTAGCGCACCGCCCGCTGGGCGATGACGTCCAGCAGGACAAATTTCATTCCATCAATCAGCGCCTGCTCTGTGGCGCTGCGCCGCTTGCCCCGCTGAAGTCTTCCCTGCAACAGGGAAAAGAGGCCGGAAATCAGCGCGGCAGCGGCGCTGCCGCTCAAAAAGGCGCCCAACATGCTCTCCATGGCGCCACCTCAGTAGATGGCCAGGTAGCTGTACTGCTGACCGGCGGTGTTCCAGGCTCTGGGCGTGGCGCCGCACTCCTGCGCCGTCTGGGTGGCGTTCATCCAGGTGGAGAGGGTGCTCCCCTGGAGCTCCATGCCGGCGTAATAGTAGGGGATGCCGCCGCCGGGGGCACTCTCGGGCGCGCTCAAGCGCTGCTCCACCTGCATGCCGGGCAGCAGCAGGGCAAATTGCTTGTCGGTGCCGTGGAGCAGCACCGCCAGGGGCGTCACTGGAAGATTGATGGTGCGGGCTTTGCCGTTGCCGGTGTAGCTGCCGGTTTTGCACCGCAGGTGTCCCAGGTCGGCGGTGGCCTCCTCCCGGGTGCGCCACACCGGCGCGCCGGAAAAGCACTGGAGCACCGCGCCGTCCGCCGCCGGGCTCAGGGCAGTGAGGCTGCCCGCGCCGCCAAAGAGCAGCGCGCCCTGGGCGACGGCGCTGAGACCCGTGCCGCCCCGCGCCACGGGCAAGATTTCCTCGATGAGCACCTGCCAGACCCCCGGTGCCGTCTGGAGATAGAGCACCTGGGGCAGGCGCACCTTCGTAAAGGGCAGAAGGGGCGTGAGGAGCGCCTTCCAGTCGCCGGGGGGCGTACAGCCGGGCAGGGCGGCCTCCAGGGCGCCCACGGCCACCACGGTGAAGTCGCCGATGGTGAAGTACCCGGCAGCCTGGGCGGACGGCCAAGTGCCCTGGATCTGTACCTCCAAGGTGCCGCCGCTCTGTAGGCTCGCCGCCATCCAGCCGTCTTCCGGCAGGGCGGTCTCCACGCCGTTGAGGTAGACGCGCAGGGTGTTGAGCCCGGCGTCGTGGCTGGGAAGGGTGAGGTGCACCAGCGCCACCTGTCCCGCCTGCCCCAGGCCGGTGAAGCTCTGGGACACGCCGGCGGAGGCCATGGTGCCGTCGGCGGTGACGGTGAAGGCGCCGCCCGCCTCCTCCACGGTGCAGCCGCTCTTCTTCCAGGTCTTTCCTGCGGCGTCGTTGGGGATGGTCAGCGCCGGGCGCAGCCACAGCTGCCCCAGGGGGCAGTCGGTGTTGGGGTTGTCGGATTCATCGGGGCTGTCCCAGGCGAGGAGCATTTTCCCGCCGTAGACCCGCTCTAGGAGCGCTGTGGAGAGCTTCTCTTTGGTGATGGAGCCGTTGACGATCTGCCCCGCGGCGGTGTTCTGAATCTGGGCGAGGGTCTCCTCGATGGCCTCCTGCACCGTGGCGGCGGAAAGTCCCTCCACCGGCGCGATGGGCAAGTCCCCGGCCACGGCGGCGTCGTTGAGACGAGCCACCAGGGCGTTGAAGGCGTCGCGCATCTCATCGTGGAGGTACTGAAGATCCGCCCGCACCTGCTGCTCGTTTTCCTCATAGGTAGGGAAATCCGCGGCATTCTCCCAGGATTTCGTGAATGTCAGTGTGGAAAAAGCCATATTACTCCCTCATTTCTCCGATCCGTAGGCGCAGTCGGCGTTGTAACCGAGAAGCTGCTGGAAGGCCACGCGATCCTCCTGGAGCGCGCGCGCCTCGGCCTCGCTGGTGGACGGGGCGGCGGGGGCGGGCTGACCGCGCCCCATGCGGTAGCCAAAGAGCAGTCCTGCGGCAAAAATGGCCGCGCCAAGTAACAAAAGTTCCATAAAAACCTCCTTTTAGCGGTTGTCCTCCTGGAAGGTGTAGACGATCTGCGCCGACACCAGGGACATGTCGCAGCCGGGCTCCTGGTTATATAGGCGCATGGTGAAATGGTTGACGTGGCGTAGCCCCGGCTTTCGCACGGCCACGTGGGCAAAGCGCCGCACCGCGAGCATCCGCCGCCGCAAGTCCCGGGGGAAGAGGCGCCAGGAAAAGCTCTCCACCGGCAGAAGTTCCCTTCGGGTTCCAAAGTCGCAGGAATAGGTGAGCTCGATGACCGTGTCGGTGTCCGAGCGGGTGGAGAGGATCACCCGGCGGATGTTCTTCTTGGAGATGTGGCCACCGAAGTCCTGGGCGGGGAAGGTGAAGACCTTCAAGATGGCGCCGCCGTAGTCGTAGAAGTTGCGCACAAAGCGGCTCACCCGCCCCTCATTGTCCAGGTGGTAGATCCGCAGGGGGCCGGTGAAGGGCGTGCCGTCCTCATTCTGGCGGCTGTCGCTGCGGAAGAAGGCCACCGCGGGGATGTGGGTGAAGTAAAACCAGCTGGGCTTTCCGGCGGTGGAGAGGCGGTAGTCCCAGACGTAGGCCACGCCCCCCGCCGCCACCCAGTACCGCTCGGCGTCGTCCAGCGCCACGGCCTCCCCGGCCTCCAGCGCCTCCAACAGTCCCGGCCGCCCGGCGCAGCCGTTGATGTTGCCGGAGATGCACCGAACCTGGTTTTCCAGGGCTGCGGTGGTGTCCTCCAGGCGGTAGACGCCGCCATAGGTGCTGCACCAGACCAGGTTGTTTTCCACCAGCCGGATGGTAAAGGGCAGGTCGCAGCCGATGGCGGCGTTGACGGGGGTGTAGTCCAAGGTGAGATATGCCCGGTCGCCGATGGTCTCGGTGCCCAAAAGGCACCTTCCCACGGCGTGGGTCTTGAACACCACCAGATACCCCGCCTGGAGGCCGAAGCCGGTGACCGGCTCCAGGCTGTCCCCGGCCAGGTTGTAGGATTCATAGGGGAAGTACCCCGGATCCATGGCCACGTGGTTGCCGTTCCAGAAGTAGGCGTTGGGCTGCTTGGTGGAGCCGGCCAGCACCAGCACCGCGCCGCCGGTGCCGCCGTAGGCGCAGCCGTAGCGGCAGTCCATGATGCTCTGATAGCCGTTATCGTCGTCCTTTTGGTAGGTGATGACCACGGTGTTGTTCACCGGCGGCACCTGCACCGGCGGCGCCGTGTCGAAGGTCACGGTGCCCGCCTCTAAGTCGGCGGTGTAGCCGGACACGGCTTCGCCGTCCACGGTAATTTCCGTGACGGCGTCCAAGTCCTTTACGGGCAGGTGGTAGACCCGCACGCCCACGCCGTAGAGGACGCTTACCGATTCTTCGGCCTCGGGCGCGGTGGTGAAGGTGACAGTGGCTGAGGCGCCATCCAGCTCCACGGTATAGTCGGTCTCGGGGATCAGGGTGGTACCCACAAAAACCTGAGAAATGGCAGCGATGGGCTCGCCGTCCTCGGTTTCAAAGGGGAAGATGGTGGCCACCCCCGTGGCGGTGAACAACACGCCTCTCGTCTCCTGGGCGGCGGTGTACCAGAGGGTTTTCTTGCCGCTCAGGCGGTTTTCCGGCTGGTAGAGGTCGCCCGCCCCGGTAGAAGGGTCACAGTTGATGGCCGTCACCGGCACGTAGGCCTCCACGTCTCGGGCGGTGAGGGCGGCGGTTTCCTCGTCGTAGGTGATGGACTTGTAGGCGCCCTTGGTCTTGTAGAGCAGGGCGTCGCGGTAGCGGATGAAGCTGCCCCGGACTTCGGGCAGGCCGCCGCAGAGCTTGGTGAGCGCCATCTCCGCGCCGGGCTTGGCGGCGTAGAGGCCGTCGCCGATGTGAAAGACGGCATAGCCCCAGAAGAGCCGCTCGGCGCAGGCAAGCCCTGTGCCCAGTTGTGCGCTGGACACATAGGCCTGGCCATCGCGGCAGCTCAAAAGCCCGTCGCGCCACCAGAGGTTTTCCATCTCCGGGCTCTGGCTCTGATCCATCCGGTAGTCAAGCTCGAAGAGGTTGAGCCCGCCGGAGAGATTTTCAAAGGTAATCACCCGCTCCGTGGGGGAATTGGGAAGGGATGTGCTCGCCACGGCCATTCCCCCTTACAGCCCGTAGGCGTCCGGCACGGGGCTGAAGACGGCGTAAGTGCCCTCCTCCAGCCTGGCAAGGCGCCGCTCGAACTCGCTCTGGAGCGCCGCATAGAGGAAGCTGTTGTCCTCCATCACCAGGTGGGATGCGGCATAGTAGGCCACCGCCCCCAACGCTTCCGGCGGGCAGTCCAGGGGCGCATCGTCGGCGGGGGTGCCCAGGGGCAAATGGGGGTAGCGGAAGTATTCGGCGTAGTATGTGCCCTGATCCCGGCGAGGGATGGCCACCCGGCGGCCGCCCAAAAGCTGGTGGCCGTGGTAGCGGACAAGCCCCTCCGGACTCAGGCGGATGAGACCGCCCAGGAGCTGGAAGAGATCCTCGGGCAGGTCGTAGAGGAGGATCTCCCCCTTCACCTCCGGCGCGGCCAGCTCCGCCACCGCCCGGATGCGGCGGACGGTGGTGGTCACATACTGCACGCCGTCGCGCAGGAGCGCCGGGATCCGCCGGAGGAGATCCGCCTGGTCGTTGTACTCCATGGGTACCCGGCTGCCCGCGATGGAGTACTGGTTGATGAGCTGGAGGACATAGTCCCGCATGGCTCCGTATGTCATAAACCTTCTCCTTTTCTCTTGGAATCCAAAGGGCGGAGGGCAAAAGCCCTCCGTCCAGCGTGTCGAAAAAGTCTTTTCGCCACGCTGTGCGGATTTTGAAACTTTCAAAAAAGTTTCAAAATCCTGTTTGATTGAACGCGCGGTGGGCTTTTTGCCCCCCGCACACACCCCCCGCTGCTCTGTCGCACAAGTTTTCAACGAGGTTTTTTGACAGTCTCGGCGGAGGGCTTTTGCCCTCCGCCCAAACGGCGAACTGGCCCCAGTTACTGGAGCTTCACCACGCCCACGGCCTTGGCCTTGCTGCCCTCGGTGGTGCACTCCACCACGGTGAGGAGCTTCTTGCCGCCGGTCTCCACCACGGCGCCCGAGGCGGTGAGGGCGGTGTAGCCGGAGATTGCGCCGTCATAGGTCACGGTCTCGGCGGTGTCGCTGAGCTTGTACATCCACGTGCAGCCGTCCTCGGGGGTGCCGGGGTTGAGGAGCACGGTGACCTCGCCGTCACCGGTCTTGGCCACGGTGACGTTGAGCTGCCGCAGCACGGGCTGGTTGCCGTGGTAGTAGATGGCGTCGGCCTTCTCGCCCAGGACGAAGCAGTCGTAGACCACGCGGCCTTCCACCAGGAAGCCGCTCAGCCCGGGAGGATCCACATGGGTCTTGTATTCCTCCAGCTGCCGGGGGGCGGTGGCGGCCAGGGGATGGGTCAGCAGGAAGGCACAGCCCGAGGGCAGGTGGCCGGAGGGCACCTTGACGATCTTGCACCCGTCCACCTCGCCGATGACGCCCTTAATGACCATCTCCTGGGAGGAATCGCCATACTTCATAAAGGCGGGATCCTGCTTGAGGTAGTTGGCGAAGCGGTAGGAGCAGAAGGCCACCCGCCCCTTGTCGGGGACGTTCTTATTGCCCAAATGCTCCATGGCATTGAGGAAGAGCTCATAGGCGTTGCTCTTGGTGACGGTTTCGGTGCCAATGTTGCCCCGGGCAGTGGCCTCGGCGGCCAGCTTGCGGAAGACATAGGTGTCGAACTCGGGCACCCACACCTCCTTGAGCTGCCGCGCCAGGGCTTTGCCGGCATCCATGACCATCTGGGACTGGACGCGGTCGCCCCGGTCGATGATGAAGGTAAAGGCGCGATCCTTGGCCACGGTGAGGGTCTGGATGTTGCGGGTGAGGTCGTTGGGGGTGCCGTAGCGGTGGTCGCCGGAGCGGGCGTAGTCGGTCATGGCCACGGTGGGGATGGAGTAGACGTTGACCGTCCGAACGCCGGTGAAGTTATAGTCGTTGTTGAGCGCCAGCAGCGCCTGGGATTCCCGGGTAAACCGCTCGTCCACCCGCTTGGCATACTTGCTGGCCAGGTTCATGGTTTCACTCATGTACACATCTTCCTTTCTCAAGTGCATGGATTCTCCGCGGCAGAATCAAAAAGGCCGCCCACCGGGGCAGCCGCTTCCAAAAGAAATACCGGCCGCGGGCCCGCAGCCGGTATGTTCCACATACTATTATACCACAGCCTCTACTGCCATTCACTACCAAAGTGAAAAAAAGTTCAAGGCAGCACCGCACAATTTGGCAAGAGCATTCGGCCAAAGATTTTGCCTCATACGAAAGTTATAAAAGGGCGGGAATACTGTATGTATTTCCCCCTTTTATAACTGCACGGATGGGGCAAAAGATTGGGCGAAGGCCGCAGACACAATTGTGCGGTGATGCCTTAAGAGTTTTTTTCCTCCCGGAAAAAGAGCGCCACAGCCAGGAGGCTTCCCAAAATGGCGTAGATCCACAAAAGGATCCTGGCCACCTGGATGAGGATTCCCACCAGGGGAATCCAGCCGAGCACCACGTTGAGGATGGAGGCGATGGCGCCGGCAAGCACATAGATCACCAGCGCCACGGCAAGGCTTTTCACGTCGCCGGGGCGCACCGTGAAGCTCAAGGGAAAGTAGGTGTTGAGGATGTCCATGGAAGATCCCTCCCGATCGAGATGGCTCCATGGTAGCACAAATTCGCGGCCATGACAACTCGTTGACACGCCCTGGGTCATGGTTTACAATGAAGGCGATACCGCCGCGCTCCGGTGGAGGAGCGGATAGAGCTTGGCGCACAGCAGCGCCGTGACCACGATTTTGAGGGCATCCCAGGGCAGGAAAATCACCATGCCGCCCCAGACCGTGTCCCAAATGGTCTGCCCCAGCTTCATGTACACCGTGAGGATCAGGTGCATATAGGGAAGGCCAATGGCGTAGAGGGGGATGAGCCCCAACGCGCAGGCCCACAAAACAGTAAAGACCTTCGCGCCCCGGCGCTCGACGATGTAGCCCACCAAAAAGCTCATGGCCGCCATGCCCAACAGGAAGCCGAAGGTGGGCTGGAGCAGGGCGCTGAGGCCGCCGCCGCTCACAAACACCGGCAAGCCCACCAGTCCCAGCAGAATGTAAGCCGCCTGGGAGAGGAAGCCCCACTTGCTCCCCAGGAGCACGCCGGACATGGCCACAAAGAGCACCTGCAAGGTGAACGAGGAAATGGGCGTGGGGATGCGAATCAGGGCGCCCACGGCGGTGAGGGCGGCAAAGAGCGCCGCTAAGATCATGGATTTCGTCTGAGACATAAGGCACTTCCTTTTTAATTGTAAACTTATTGTTTTTCTCTAGTTGACAATTAGAGTATACTAGCGTGAGACGCAAAAAGCAAGGGGGAATCTCAATGACCCGGGAAGAAGTTTTGGCGCTGTTATCCCAGGGGAACTATGTCTCCGGCCAGAAGATGAGCCAGCAGCTGGGGGTAAGCCGGGCTGCGGTGTGGAAGGCCATTGACAGGCTGCGCGCCGAGGGCTATACCATTGAATCGGCCACCAACCGGGGCTACCGCCTGGCGGGGGCGCCCAACCGCCTTTCTCAGGCGGGAGTGCTTCGGGCGCTGGGGACACATCCGTGGCTGGATCGGATCGAGGTGCTGGACACGGTGGACTCTACCAACACCTATGCCAAGGCCAAGGCCGCCCAGGGCGCGCCCCACGGCACGGTGATCCTCTCCGACTGCCAGACCGGCGGCCGGGGGCGGCGGGGGCGGAGCTTCTCCTCGCCCAAGGGCATGGGGGTCTACTGCTCGGTGGTTCTCCGGTATGACGTGCCGCCGGACAAGCTTCTCCACCTCACCACGGTGATTGCCGAGGCCACCCGCCGGGCGATTGTGGCCGTCACCGGCCTTCCGGCCAAGATCAAGTGGACCAACGACCTGGTGCTCCATCAGCGGAAGCTCTGCGGCATCCTCACGGAGCTCTCCCTGGAGGCCGAGACCGGGCGGACGGACTATGTGATCCCCGGCACAGGCGTGAACTGCGGCCAGCAAGCGGCGGACTTCCCGCCGGAGATAAGGGACATGGCCATCTCCCTGGAGCAGGCGCTCTCTGCGCCGGTGGATCGCTGCCGCCTGGCGGCGGAGATGATCCGCCAGTACCACCTGGCGTCGGAGGACATGCTGAAAGACCCCGCGCCGTGGCTCGACGGCTACCGGGCGAACTGCATCACCCTGGGTAACGACGTGAAAATCCTCCAGGTCGACACCGTGCGCCAAGCCTACGCCGAGGACATCGACGACGAGGGCGGCCTGGTGGTGCGCCTCCCCGACGGAAGCCATGAGACCATCCGCTCCGGCGAAGTCTCCGTCCGCGGCCTCTACGGCTACGTCTAATCCTCCCCACAACGCACCGCGGCACGGGCGGCCATGAAGGCCGCCCCTACAAGAGCACCGGGAGTGGGAATGTAGGGGCGGGCTTTATGCCCGCCCGTGGGGCAGTGGCGATTCCCATGAGGCTTCCTCACGACGTGCCGCGCCAGCGGCAAATCCCCCAAATCTTGAACTTTCCAAAAATTATTGCCATTTGTCCTTGTCAAATGGCGCGTTTTGGGATACCATAGAACCATGGCAACAAATCAGGAGGTGTGTGGAATGAACAACCGGACCAAATTGACCATTCTCATCGGCGCTGTGGCCGCTGTCATCAGCGCACTGGTGCTCATCGTGGTATTTTGGGACAAACTTCTGTCCCTCTGCCCCTGCCGCGCCAATGCGCAAGACGACTATGACGACGAGCTTTCCGACTATGCCGATTTGAGCGAGGGCTGAGGCAGCCACGTTCCGCCTCCCCGGGCGCTCACGCCCGGAGAGGCGATTTTTTACACCATTTGAGGAGGAACCCATGTTTACCCCACTGACTGCCGCCCACCGGGCGGACTATCTCCGCTTTGCGAAGGCCTTTTACTGCTCCGACGCCGTGGAGCACCCCATTCCCCTTTCCCATATGGAGCGCACCTTTGACGCCCTGGCCGCCGGCTCGCCGTACCTCGCTGGCTTCCTGCTCACCCACCAGGGCGCGCCTGCGGGCTATGCCCTGTTGATGAAGACGTGGTCGCAGGAGGCGGGCGGCCTCACGGTGTGGGTGGACGAGCTCTATGTGGATCCCGCCTTCCGGGGACACGGCCTGGGCGGCGCTTTTTTAAAGGCGCTGCCGGCGCTCTTCCCCGACGCCGCCGCCTTTCGCCTGGAGCTGGAGCCTGACAACACCGGCGCTCGGGCGCTCTATGCCCGCCTGGGCTTTCAGCCCCTGGGCTATGCCCAGATGATTTTTTCCCAAAAATCGCCCCTTGACGGGGAAGACCCCCTCTGATATAATAGCTCGGATCGTGACGAATCAAGGTATTTCAATGGAAGGGAGATTGCTATGCTGCACCATCAGCCCGAAGAGACCGCCCTGGCGCTTTCCTTTGTGTCGGCGGGGCTTCCCGTTCCCACCGTGGGGAATCTTCTCTCTTTTCTCCCCCGGAATCGTAAATATACTGTGTTTCCCGGTTTCGCGGATGTCCACGTACATCTGCGTGAGCCGGGTTTTTCTTATAAGGAGACCATGGCCTCCGGCACCCGTGCCGCCGCAAGGGGCGGGTACACCGCCGTGTGCGCCATGCCCAACCTAAACCCCGTGCCCGACTCCCCAGAGCACCTGGCCGTGGAGGAAGCGGCCATCCAACGGGGCGCGGTGATCCACGTCTATCCCTACGGCGCCATCACCGTGGGCGAGCAGGGCGAAGTCCTATCAGACCTTCCCGGTATGGCACGCCATGTCTGCGCCTTCTCCGACGACGGCCGGGGCGTCCAGTCCCGGGCGATGATGAAGGAGGCCATGCTCCTTGCCAAGTCCCTGGGCAAAATTATCGCCGCCCACTGTGAGGACAATTCCCTTCTAAACGGCGGCTATATCCACGACGGCGCCTATGCCCGCGCCCACGGCCACAAGGGCATCTCCTCGGAGAGCGAGTGGCGCCCCATTGCAAGGGATCTGGAGCTGGCTGCGGAGACGGGCTGCTCTTACCACGTCTGCCACATCTCCACCAAGGAGAGCGTGGCGCTCATCCGCGAGGCGAAGAAAAGCGGCGTGGACGTCACCTGCGAGACGGGTCCTCACTACCTGGTGCTCGACGACAGCTGCCTTCAGGAAGATGGCCGCTTCAAGATGAACCCGCCATTGCGGGATAAAACCGACCGGGAAGCCCTGGTGGAAGGGCTCTTGGACGGCACCATCGACATGATCGCCACCGACCACGCGCCCCACAGCGCCGAGGAGAAGTCCCGGGGACTTCAAAAGTCGGCCATGGGCGTGGTGGGCATCGAGACGGCCTTCCCGGTGGTCTATACCCACCTGGTGCGCCCGGGCATTCTCTCCTTGGAGCAGGCTGTGAAGCTCCTGGCCGTGAACCCCCGCAAGCGCTTCTCCCTGCCCCTCGGCAACGACTTTTCGGTGTGGGATCTCGAGGATCGCTACGCCATCGACCCCGACACATTCTTGAGCCTGGGACGCGCCACCCCCTTCGCGGGGATGGAGGTCTACGGCCGGTGCCTGGCCACGGTGCTGGACGGCCAACTCGTCTACCAGGCGGAAAGGAACTAACATGCAGCAGCTTTGCCGCGTTCTCGAGAACGCCCCCCTGACGAGCCAGGTATGGAAGATGCGCCTGTCCGCCGACACGTCGGCCATCACCGCCCCGGGGCAGTTTGTGAACATCCGCCTGCCGGGGCTCTACCTCCGCCGCCCCATCTCCATCTGCGACTGGGACGAGGAGAGCCTCACCCTCATCTACAAGGTAGTGGGCAAGGGCACCGACGCCATGACGCGGATCAAGCCGCCCCACCGCCTGGATCTACTGGTGGGGCTCGGCAACGGCTACGACACCGCCAAATCCGGCCAGAAGCCCCTGCTCCTGGGCGGCGGCGTGGGCGTCCCGCCCCTCTACGGCCTATGTAAAGCCCTCCTTCGCGAGGGCAAGGACGTCACCGTGATCCTGGGCTTTAACGCCAAGGAGGAGCTCTTCTACGAGGAGGAGTTTAAAGCCCTGGGCACCAAGGTCTTCGTCACCACCGTGGACGGCTCCTGCGGCGAGAAGGGCTTCGTCACCGACGTGATGAAAAACCTCGACTATACGTATTTTTATACCTGCGGCCCTGGCCCCATGTTCCGCGCCATCGAGAAAACCGCCGTGACCTCCGGGCAATTTAGCTTTGAAGCGCGCATGGGCTGCGGCTTCGGCGCGTGCATGGGCTGCTCCATGGAGACCAAGTCCGGCGCCAAGCGCGTGTGCAAGGATGGGCCGGTCTTTGAACGGGAGGAGATCCTATGGTAAACACCCAAGTGACCCTCTGCGGGATTTCCCTGGACAATCCCGTGATCCCCGCCAGCGGCACCTTTGGCTTCGGCCAGGAATTTGCCGCCCTCTATGATATCAACTGCCTGGGCTCCTTCTCCTTCAAGGGCACCACACTGGGCCCCCGGTTCGGCAATCCCCTGCCCCGCATCGCCGAGTGCCCCTCGGGCATGCTCAACGCCGTGGGCTTGCAGAACCCCGGCGTAAAGCACGTCAAGGAAGTGGAGCTGCCCGCCCTCGCGAAGATTTTCCACAAGCCGGTGATGGCCAACGTCTCGGGCTTCTCGGTTTCCGAGTACGTCTCGGTGGTGGAGCAGCTCTCGGACGTCGCCCAGATCGGCTGGTTTGAGGTGAACATCTCCTGCCCCAACGTCCACGGCGGCGGCATGAGCTTTGGCACCTGCCCCGACGCGGCGGCGGAGGTCACCCGCGCCGTCCGCGCCGTGACGAAAAAGCCCCTCATCATCAAGCTCTCCCCCAACGTCACCGACATTGCATCCATTGCCCGCGCCTGCGAGGACGCCGGCGCCGACGGCATCAGCCTCATCAATACCTTGCTCGGCATGCGCATGGATCTGCGCACGAGAAAGCCCCTTTTGGCCAATACCACCGGCGGCTACTCAGGCCCGGCGGTATTTCCCGTGGCGGTACGGATGGTCTACCAGGTCTATGACGCGGTGAAGATCCCCATTGTGGGCATGGGCGGCGTCAGCTCGGCTGAGGACGTCCTGGAGATGATGCTCGCCGGCGCCACTGCCGTGGAGGTGGGCGCGGCCAACCTGGTGGATCCCTACGCCAGCAAGAACATTGTGGAAGCACTGCCCCAGGTCATGGAGCAGTATGGCATCAAGAGCCTCGCCGAGCTCATCGGCGCAGGCCATCGATAAGGAGGAACAGAAATGGGAAAAGACGTCATCATCGCCTGTGACTTTGCCAGCCGGGAAGCGACCTTCGCCTTTCTCGACCGGTTCACCGGCAAGAAGCCCTTTATCAAGATCGGCATGGAGCTCTACTACGCCGAAGGCCCCCAGATCGTCCGGGATTTGAAAGCCCGGGGGCACAAGATCTTCCTGGACTTGAAGCTCCACGACATCCCCAACACCGTGAAGAAGGCCATGGCCGTGCTCTCGAAGCTGGATGTGGATATGACCAACCTTCACGCCGGCGGCACCCGCGCCATGATGGAGGCCGCCCTGGAGGGTCTCACCCGTCCCGATGGCACCCGGCCGCTGCTCATCGCCGTGACCCAGCTCACCTCCACCAGCCCCGAGGCCATGGCCAAGGATCTGCTGATTGAAAAGCCCATGGAAGAGGTGGTCATGCACTATGCCAAAAATGCCGCCCTCTCAGGGCTTGACGGCGTGGTCTGCTCGCCTCTCGAGGCCGAGGCCGTGCACCATGCCTGCGGCAAGGAATTTTTGACCGTGACCCCCGGCGTCCGCTTCGCCGACGGCGACAAGGGCGACCAGGTGCGGGTGATGACCCCCGCCCAGGCCAAGGCCATCGGCTCGGACTACATCGTGGTAGGCCGTCCCATCACCGCCGCCGCCGACCCCGTGGCCGCCTACGAGCGCTGCCTCGCCGAGTTTGTGGGCTGAAATCCCCACCGCACCTGTAGGGGCGGCCATTGGCCGTCCGCCGGTACCGGAGCCGCTTGCGCGGCACGGACGCGCAATGCGCGCCCCTACGGGGTGCACCGCAATCTTTTGCCGCACCCTGTAGGGCGGCATGCCCTCATGCCGCCGCTGGTACCGCACCAGACCCCCGGTGATGTCGTAGGGGCGGCCTTTATGGCCGCCCGCCGGCGTGCAGGCAGTGAAGAGTGAATCGTGAATAAGCTGCGGCCATGCCGCAAAGGAGGATATACATGGAAAACGTCCAAACCGTCATTGCCAAGGATCTACTCAAGATCAAGGCCGTGTTCTTCCGCCCCTGGGAGCCCTTCACCTGGGCCAGCGGCATCAAGAGCCCGGTCTACTGCGATAACCGCCTGACCCTCACCGCCCCCGACGTCCGGGGCGACGTGGAAAACGCCCTGGCCGACGTCATCCGGGAAAAATACCCCGATGTGGAAGTCCTCATGGGCACCTCCACCGCCGGCATCGCCCACGCCGCCATCGTCGGCCATATCCTCGGCCTCCCCATGGGCTATGTGCGCTCGGGCAAGAAGGATCACGGCCGCCAGAACCAGATCGAAGGCCGCCTGGAACCCGGCCAGAAGGTGGTCGTGGTGGAAGACCTGATCTCCACCGGCGGCAGCTGCATCGAAGTGGTGAACATCCTCCGGGAGGCCGGCGCCAATGTCCTCGGCATCGTGAGCATCTTCACCTACGGCATGCAGAAGGGACTCGACCGCCTCAAGGAGGCCAATGTGGAAAACACCAGCCTCACCAACTTCGACCACATCGCCGAGGTGGCCGCCCAGGAGGGCTACATCCAGCCCACCGACATTGAAAAGCTCATCAAATTCCGCAACAACCCCTCAGACGAAAGCTGGATCGGAGGCAAAGCATGAGAAGCATCATCGACATTCTGGATTTATCCGTAGAAGAACTGGACGAGCTGGTGGCCAAGGCGCAGGACATCATGGCCAACCCGAAAAAGTACGCCCACAAGTGCGAGGGCAAGAAGCTGGCCACCATGTTCTATGAACCCTCCACCCGCACCCGCCTGAGCTTCGAGGCCGCCATGTACGAGCTGGGCGGCAATGTATTAAGCGTGGCCAGCGCGGCCAGCTCCTCCGCCGCCAAGGGCGAGAGCGTGGCCGACACCGCCCGGATGATCAGCTGCTATGCCGACATCCTGGCCATGCGTCATCCCAAGGAGGGCGCGCCGCTGGTGGCCGCCATGAACGCGTCCATTCCCGTGGTCAACGCCGGTGACGGCGGCCACAACCACCCCACCCAGACCCTGGCAGACCTCCTGACCATCCACTGCGAGAAGGGACGGTTCACCGACCTCACCATCGGCCTGTGCGGCGACCTCAAGTTCGGCCGCACCGTCCACTCCCTCATCGCGGCCATGTGCCGCTACACGGGCGTCAAGTTCGTCCTCATCGCCCCCGAGGAGCTCAAGCTCCCCAGCTACGTGAAGACCCAGCACATCCTCCCCAGCGGCCACGAATTTGTGGAGACCACCGACCTGGAGGCCGTCATGCCCCAGCTGGACGTGCTGTATATGACCCGCGTGCAGAAGGAGCGCTTCTTCAACGAGGAGGACTACCTGCGCTTAAAGGACAGCTACATCTTGACCCCCGAAAAGCTCAAACCCGCCAAGCAGGATCTCATCATCATGCACCCGCTGCCCCGCGTCAACGAAATCAGCGTGGCCGTGGATCAGGATCCCAGAGCCTGCTACTTCAAGCAGGCGCTCTACGGCAAATTTATGCGCGAAGCGCTGATTCTCAAACTTCTGGAGGTGGACTAAAGCATGAATATCGACTCCATTATCAACGGAATCGTCATCGACCACATCGCCGCCGGCCGCGGCATGATGCTCTATAAGCTTTTGCACTTGGATCGCCTGGACTGCTCCGTGGCCATCATCAAGAACGTCCACAGCAACAAGATGGGCAAGAAGGACATCATCAAGGTGGACGCCGCCATCGACCTCAACACCGACGTCATCGGCTACGTGGATCCCGACGCCACCGTCAACATCATCCGCGACGGCAAGCTCGTGGAGAAGAAGGCCATCGTCCTGCCGGAAAGATTAGTCAACGTCATCCGCTGCAAGAACCCCCGCTGCATCTCCTCCACCGAGCAGGAGCTTCCCCAGGTGTTCATGCTCACCGACCGGGAAAACCGCGTCTACCGCTGCCGCTACTGCGAGACCAAGGCCGAGCGCTGAGTCCACTCGCGGGTTTCCGCGGCAGCCGCCAAGGGCTCCCCTTGAGGGGAGCTGTCGCGCGAAGCGTGACTGAGAGGTGTTGGCAAGGTAGCGATGACTGGGCAGCATGGTGGTTGCAGAAGCCTGCGACACCTCTCCGTCATCGGCTTACGCCGATGCCACCTCCCCTCAAGGGGAGGCTTCTCGCGCCCGCGGGTCGATGGAGCCATCGATTCCTACAGGATGCACCCATAATTCGCACCACGCAAACAGGGGCTGTCTCATTAAGAGCCAGCCCCTGTGCAAAATGCACAGCTCCAATTCGAGAGCTGTGCATTTTGCGCCGCCTGCGGGCGGGTTATTGAACGCGCAGGGGGCTCAAGGCCGCCCCCTGCACACATCCCCTGCCAAGTTTTTGTGCATCTTTCTATCCTGTTGCTATTTTGAGACAACCCGCATTTTGTTTACTGGCGTTTTTTCCTGGTGGCCAGGAACCCGGCGCACAGCGCCGTAAAGGGTGCCACCGACACCAGGCCGAAGGAGCCGAGGATCGTGTGCACCAGCTCCGCGGCCACGTACTTGTAGTTTAAAATATGGCTGATGGGCGTGCCCTGCGCCATAAACACCATTAAAAGCGCCACATAGCCGCCGGAGTAGGCGAAAAGCAGGGTGGTGGTCATGGTGCCCATGGCGGCTCTTCCCACGTTCACGCCCGAACGCACCGCCGCCCGCCAGGATAGATCCGGCCGCTTCTCCACCACCTCCCACACCGCCGAGGTAATGTCCACGCTCAGATCCATCACCGCGCCCGAGGCGCCCAAGAAGATCGACGCCATAAAGATCCTGGTGAGATCCAGGTGCTGGTAGCCGCTGTAGAGGAGGCTCTCGGAATAGGCCATTACGGCGCCGTGGATTTGCAGCCGCTGGGTGAAGAAGATCCCCAGCAGGGCGGTGACCAGGATGCCCAAGAAGGAGCCGCTCACCGCAGCGGCGCATCGCCGGTCAAATCCATAGACCAGGGCAATAATCAGCACCGTGAGCACCAAGGTAAAGGCAAGTCCCAGCCAGATGGGGTCAACACCCCGCAGGTAGAGGGGAATGAGCACCTTCCAGATGGCCAGCACCGTGACAACAAAGGACAAAATGGCGCGGATGCCGGCGGGGCCGGCAAAGAGCAGCAGAAACAGAGCAAAGAGCGCCGCCATCACTGCCTCCCACCCCAATCGGTCGTGGTCGGACATGGTGACATTGGTAATCTCGTCGCCGTCGTGGCTCACCACCACCAGCGCCCTGTCTCCGGGGGCGAAGATTTTGTCCTGCTCCAGGGAGCCGTTGAGCATATTCACCGCCGTGACGATTTCTCCCCGGAAGGCGCCGGTGAGAAGCTCCACGGTGCACCGCTGCTCGCCGGAGCGCACCAGGCCGGTATCCAGGATGGTGGAGTTGTCCACCTCCAAGACCCGGGCAGAGCACCGCTCGGCCTCCTGGTAGAGCGCCGCGCCCTCGTAGCCGGTGGGCACGGCCAAAAGCACCAAAATCATCAAGAGGCACACCGCCACCGGCGCCCAATGGCGAAGCACCTCGGTTGAAATCCGTTTGCGCATGGGATCCTCCGATTCAAACACCTTTTCGCCACGCTGCCCGGAGGGTGTTGCCCTCCGGGATGGGAAAGAATGAATACCTGGGATTACTGGATTTCCAGCACATCGGCGAGCTTTTGGTAGATCTCGGTGTTGTCGTAGTAGCCGCCGAAGGCTTCGCTGCCAACGCCCTGCGCCAGCACGGCAACGGGCAGGCCGGTGTGGCTGTAGGAGGTGAAGGACACGCCGGACTTGTTGTTGATGATGTGGGTGAGGGTCACGCTGAAGGGCTCGTAGGTGCCGTAGAGCACATACTCTGCCTGCTGGGCATAGCCGGTCTCGGTGCCGTTGATGCTCTTTTCATAGGCGGTCTTGAGGAGCTCCAGCTCGTAGTCGGTGAGCACCAGCTTGTCACCCTCCTCGCCCTCGGTCTTGAGGCCGAAGAGCTCGGTCACATCGGCCATGGCCTCTTCAAAGGGCGTCTTGTTCTCCTTGTAGGCGGAGACATAGTCGCTGTCGAACTTGGCATAGGAGATCTTCTGGCTCTCCAGGAGGTTGAGGTAGGTGTCGTAGTCGGTGCCGGCAAAGCCGATGGTGAGGCCGCCGGTCTCATGGTCGCCGGTCACCAGGATCAGGGTCTCCTCGGGATGCTCAGCGGCAAAGTCGATGGCCACCTGCACCGCGTCGGCCAGGGCCATGGTGTCGTGGATGGAAGAGGCGGCGTCATTGGCGTGGCAGGCCCAGTCGATCTTGCCGCCCTCGCACATGAGGAAGAAGCCGTTGTCGTTGTCGAGAACCTCGATGCCCTTTGCCACATGGTCGGCGAGGGACCACATCTCGTCGGTACGGTCGAGCTCATAGGCCATGGCGTCGCCATCGGCCAGGTGCTCGTCAATGATGATGACGGAGCCGTCGGTCACCGCTTCGGCGTCGGCCTGGGTGCGTGCCACGGTGTAGCCCGCGGCTTCTGCCAGGGCGTAGAGATCCTCCTGGTCACCCTCGGCGCCGGTGGGCTTGAGGAAGGCGCCGCCGGAGAAGTAGTCGAAGCCGGAGTCGATGAGCTCCAGGCCGATCTCATAGTAGTTGTTGCGGCTGGCCTGGTGGGCATAGAAGGCGGCGGGCGTGGCGTGGTTGAGGTTCACCGAGGAGATCACGCCGATTTCCCAGCCCTTCTGGGCTTTAAGCTGCTCGGCAATGGTCTCATAGGCGGTGGTGCCGGTCTCATCCATGTTGATGGTGCCGGAATAAGTCTTGTGGCCGGTGGAGATGGAAGTGGCCGTGGACGCCGAGTCGGGGCAGAAGCTGTTGGAGTCATAGGTCACGGCGGAGCCGGCCACGGGGAAGTTCATAAAGTTGAGGTACTCCGGGCCATCGAGAATGGCGCCCTGGTTATCGTCCAGGCTGGGTTCAGCCTGCCAGTAATCGGCATCGCTCAGGGCGCCCAGGTAGTCGCTGGTGGACTGGATCTGGGGATAGCTCATGCCGTCGCCGATGAACAGGAAGACATACTTGGGCGCGGCGGGCGTCTCCTCCTCTTCCACGGGGGCGGGCGCAGGCTCTTCCGTCTCCGGGGCGGGATCTGCGGTTTCCTGCTGGGTGGTGTCGGTGGTGGTCGTTTCTTCCTCCTGGGTGGTTGTCGTCTCATTGGCGCAGCCGGCCAGCAGAGAGGCGCAGAGCACCAGGGAGAGAAGCATGGCGATCAGTTTCTTCATGGATCTCGTTTCCTCCAATTTCTTTCTGATGATATGGATGTTTGGAACGGTTTTTATTCTATCCATGAAGCGTAAATTCCGCCATCCTTCCCGTGTGAAAGGCAGGTAAAGTTCATCCATGCGGCCGCGCCGGATCCAGGACGGCGTCCGGGTCGAAGAAGAACCGCTTCACCCGCTCCGGGTAGTCCTTCATCACCATGCCGTCCAGGTTGAGCCTGCTCTGGAAGAGCATGCCGTTTTCCCAGCGGGTGGTCATGCTGGCCTCCACAGGGCAGTAGATGGTAAAGCCCTGCTCCTTGAGGTAGAGAAGCCGGGGATCGTCGTCCGGGAAGGCGACGCCGAAGGGCGAGATGAAGATATTCGTCTCGCCCACATAGGGGGCAATGTCCCGCTTCCACCGGCCGATGTCGTACGCCTCCTGCTCGGCGGTGATGGTGCGGTCGCTCCAGTACTGGTTGTGGGTATAGCTGTGGCAGGCGATCTGCCAGCCGCTTTCCCGCAGCGCGGCGGCCACATCCTTGGTCTTCTGGAGCATCCATGCCTGGGTCGCCGCGTCATAGTCCTCCAAATCGGTGATGCGGTAGCCGAAGGCGCCCTCGTAGCCGGTGATGGCCACCACACCCTTGGCGCCCCGCCAGGAGAATTCCGGGTGCTTGGCCACGTAGGCGTCGAGAATGGGCATCACGTCGCCGTCGTAGGTGGGTTGGCCGTCCACCACCGTCACCACCCGGCCTTCCTCGTCCACGTCCAGCCGTTGGGCAAAGCCGTCGCCCTCCATATACTTGTAGTAGTTCACATCGTCCACCGAGATCACCAGGGGCTTTTTCCCCGGCGGCAGCAGGATCTCCCGCCGGACAGCCTCCCCGTCGCGGAACTCCACCAGATCGGTGATGTCGTAGAGAATGAAGCCCGCCGCCTGGAGCTTGGGCAGCATGGCCTGGAACTCGGAGACGGTGGTCATATAGAGGTCGTAGCCGGTGGAATCATAGTCGCCGTCAAAAGCGCGGTCGGTGTCCACGATGAGGCTGTGGAAAAACACGTGGTAGAACTGGTCGCCTTCATAGGGTACCAGTTCCGCCTGCTTTTGGGCAATCTCCCGGCGCAGTGCGTCGGTCTGGGCACTGCGAAGGGCTCCGGCCTGGTCGAGGAGCGCCAGCGCCTCGTCATAGTAGTAGCCCTGGGAGAGCTGGTAGGCGCGCTCCATCAGCGCCTGCCGCTCCTTGAGCATGGCCTCCTGCTCGGGATCCGGCTGCGGCTCCGGCTCGGGCTGTGGTTCCGGCTCCGGCACCGGCGTGAGCACCTCCGGCGGCTTGGATGCCGCCGGTTCCTCCTTCTTCGCGGTGAGATATCGAAGAAAGATGCCCGCGGCAGCGAGCTCCACAAGCAGCACCAGCGCCAGCAATACGCCGGTCACGCGAACCCCAGCACTTTCCTTCGAGGTCATAGCTGCGCCTCCTTTCTCAAAGCATGGCGAGTTGGAACGATTTTATCCTTTATTTTTTCAGACGGATTTTGGCGCATTTTGGTTCCCGCAAAAAAACGACCCCTACAAATGCAGCGCAGATTGCGATGCACTTGTAGGGGGCGATGTCCTCATCGACCCGCTGGCGGCAGGGCTCATTTCAAGGAGCATCATGGGCGTCCTCCACCAGCTTCTTGAGCCGCTGAAGCTGCTCCTTGGAAAGCCTGCCGCCAGAGAGGAGGGCGGCAAAGAGCTGCTCCGGCGCGCCGCCGAAGAGCTTGCCCACCAGGGCTTCGGCCTCGTCGGCCTGCACCTCCTCCTTGCGCACGCAGGCGTGGCAGAGGAAGTGGGGCTCGCTGCGGGCGATGGCGCCCTTGGCAATGCACTTTTTGATGACGGTGTAGGTGGTGTTCATGTTCCAGCCGGTCTCGTCCTGGAGGACGTCGGAGATGTGCTTGGCGGTCTGATCTCCCTCCCGCCACAGTACCTCCATGACCTTCAGCTCCGAATCGAATAGCTTCACTGCCAATGCCATCGCTCCTTTTCAAAGTTGTACTTTCATACTACCAAAATAGTTTCCCCTTGTCAACCCAGACCGGCTTGACTTCACCCGCGGCGATTTTTATAATGGTTTCAGAAATTTTCGAAGGAATAGCCAAGGAGGCGCCGGTATGGAACATTTTCTCCTCTGCTGCAACGGGATCCTGCCCATTTTGCTCCTGATGCTCCTGGGCTATGGCCTGCGGCGGCTTCATGTGCTGGACGCAGGAGCCTTTGCCGCCCTGGATCTATTGTGCTTTCGCATTCTCATCCCGGCCATGCTCTTTGTGAGCGTCTACACCGCCGAATTCACCACGGCCTTTCAGCCCAGCGCCATGGCCTTTGTCGTCCTGGCGGTGGTGGGAAACTTCCTCTTGGTTTTTCTTTTGGTGCCGCGGTGGATGCCCGACCCTGCTGACGCCGCCTCCACGGTGCACGGCCTGTGCCACACCAACATGGCAGCCCTGGGCATTCCGCTCATCGTCAATCTCTTCGGCCAGTCCCAGCTGGCCGTCTACTCCATCCTCATGGCCTTCGCCTCGCCCCTGGTCAACGCCCTGATGGTCTTCGAGCACCTGTACTTCCAGGGCGACCGGGTAAAATTGGGCAAGCTGGCGCGGAATGTGTTCACCTCGCCCTATCTGGTGGGCACCCTGGCGGGCATTGCCTGCAAGGCGCTGGGGCTTACCTTCCCCACCTTTGTGGAAAGCGCCCTCAAAAGCCTTCAGTCCGCCGCCACGCCCATGTGCCTCATCGCCCTGGGCGGCTCCTTTGCCTTCCGCAGCATCCGGGGGCGGGTCGGCCGGGTGACGGCCATCGTCCTTTCTAGGTGCGTGGGGATCCCGGCGGTGGTGCTGGGAATCGCGGTGGCGCTGGGCTTCCGCGGGATCGTGCTGGCGTCCCTTCTGGTGCTCTTCTGCTGCCCCAGCGCGGCGGCCACCTACTCCTTCTCCACCGGCTACTGCGGAAACCCCACCCTGGCCTCCCAGATTGTGGTCTATACCACAGCCGTCTCCCTGTTCACCATCTTCCTGTGGCTCTTTGCCTTCCTCCAGCTGGGTCTTTTATAACGGAGAATCAAGCCGTCCGAACCTGCTCTCATCATGGGCTGGTTCGGATATTTTTTGCGGCCGCGCCCCTGCGAAGGCAGGCGCGGCACGCCAGCCCTCATGCACTTGCGCCGCTGTGCCGATTTATAAAATGCGCAAAATTTTGAAAGATTGTGTCTGTAATTTTGCCGCGTCCAGTGCGATTCTCAGAAGATATGGCGCAGTCCCGGCGCCTGCTACGCCGCCGTGCTGCCTGAAGATCTCTCCCCATTCCATGAAAACCATCAGCTCAAGCTGATGCCCATTCAGATTGGCATGCTGAAAAACCATGGCTACAGCCTGCTCCACAAAGACGGCTACGATGCTGCCGTTGTGGGTTGTGAAGAGGGCGTATATGTGTTCAATCCACCCGCTGCCGCAGGTGAACCCTGGAAAATCGATCATATTCTCAGCGTTCCCACCTCTGACGCCGTCCTGCTGGACTTTGACGGGGACGGCCAGGACGAGCTGGGCTGCATTGCGCCCTTCCACGGCGGCTCCCTGGTCATCTACCATCTGAATGTCCACGGAAACTATGTGCCCCAATGAAAGCTGAGCCAGCCTGAGAAGGAAACCGGGATGATCCACGCCACCTGGGCATGCAATCTCCCGGGAACCCCCTCCTGGATCGTTGGCTGGAGAAAGGGAACTCGGGATACCATTGTCATCCATTGGGACAAGGAGGCCGGTACCTATGTCTTTGACTACCTGGACAAGAACACCGGCTGTGCCAACGCCATGCACTTTGTGAACACCAGGGGAGAAGACGTGGTGATCGGCACCAACCGGGAAATCGACGAAGTGGCCATGTATCTCATCAAAGCGGACTGATCCTCGCAGAAGAGGCTGCCCAACCCTGTGAGACTGTCAAAAAACCTCGCTGAGACCTCAAGTGACAGAGCAGCGGGGGGTGTGCGGGGGGGCCAAAAGCCCACCGCGCGTTCCATCAACAGGATTTTGAAACTTTTTTGTAAGTTTCAAAATCCGCACAGCGGGGCGA
>NHCFR00700__coassemble_1046_pt1 | contig 33914 bp, 34 predicted proteins | sample NHCFR00700__metabat2_high_PE_007 | metagenome-assembled genome bin NHCFR00700 | reverse complement strand
GATAAATTCTTTTTCTTTCAGCCCAACTTCCATGCTTGAAAGCAAGTCTTTCGCCGCGTCCTCCGGCAGAATCTCACAATTGACCAATCGATCATAAAAAGCATGGAGCTGTTCCAGGGAGAGCTGATAGGCTTGGGAGAAGGTGAAGCGCATCCCCTGCCCGTCGAGGAGGATCGAATTTTCTAGGTCAGACTGGGTGGATACCACCTGCGCCCATGTCCCATCCAGGATCAGGTACAGCGTTTTTTCGTTTCCCAGTGCTACAGCTTGGACAGAGGCACCTCCCTTGAGCCGCTCCTTTACTTCCTCCATGGAATAGCCGGGATTGGGCTGATATTGTGAAAGCCACGCGGAAAACTCGTCGGAAGACTTCATTTGGCATGGCGCGTCGATCCAAGTCTGTCCCAAGTCCTCCCTGATTTGCACGGCTCCGGCTTTTGAAACCCGCATAGCAACCTCGTCGTCCAGATAAACCGCCGTATATATGGAAGAATCCAAATACGCCATCAGTTCTGGAATATCTTGGCGGGTCAAGGTATAGTCGACGGGAGTAGAAGCTACTTCATATAGGAGCGGCGTAATTTGTGCTGTAGCAGCATCAAATTCCGTGCCGCTCCATTTTTCGGTCGGGCTGGTGACAGGCTGGGCGTCAATTGCGACTTGTGCTGCATCCATTGCAAGAATCAAGATTGTGGTACTGGCAAGAATCATCACTATGGTCAAAAGCAGGGTGGTGCACTTGCCTGCAGAAAACCGTTTCATGTCTCCACCTCCTAAAAATACTGGATGTTGTAATGTTATCCTGCCAGATCCATTTCTGGAAATGATGATGAAGCTGTTACCATTGTGTAAAAATGATGCGTACCGTCGTGCCGGTACCGGGGGTGGATGAAATGTCCAGCACCGCATGGTGGAGCTTTGCAATTTGCGCACAGAGCGAAAGTCCAAGCCCCGCGCCGCCATCTCGCCGCGAGCGTGCCTTGTCCACGCGAAAAAAAGGCTCGGTGAGCTTTGCAAGGCACGCAGCCGAAATGCCTGCTCCGAAATCCTCCACCGCGATGGTATAGTTCCCTGGCTCTCCCTGACCGGACAATCGAATGGTGCTTCCGGCCTCGCTGGCTTTTATGGCATTGTCGATCAGATTGCAAAGGAGGCTTTCCAGCAAAACCATATCGCCGCGGATGGAGCCGTCTTGGTGCGGGATTTCCAGACGGATCTGCGCCTGTTCTAAACGCGGATGCAGCGTTTTTGCCACTGCATCAAAAAGCTGCGAAACGCAGATGGGCTTGCACTCCAGCGCTTGGTTTCGCAAAAATGCCAGATCCAATAGCTTTCGCGTCATATCCTCGAGCCGCTCTGTCTGCGCAATCATATCATTTGCCGCTGTGATTATTTCCTCCTCCGTCAGATTGACGCTGCGAAGATACTCGGCATTCCCGCGAATAACCGTCAAAGGCGTTCGCAATTCATGGGAAAGATGATCGATAAAATTCTGCTTTTGCTCTGCGGCAGCCTGTAATGCCCGGATTTGCTGCTCGATTTCTTCAGCCATGTGGTTAAAGCTCCTCGCCAGCTCAGAAAGCTCGTCTTGCCCTTTGGCAGGAAGCCGCTTGGCGTATTCTCCCGCTGCAATGGATGTTGCGGCCTGATTGAGCGCTTCGATGGGACGGGAGAGCCAGCGCAGCAGCACATACAATCCAATGGCAAGCACGGCGGCAACGACAGCGCTGATGAGAAGAAAGCAGTGGGTGAGCTGTGTATTCTCGCGCATAAATTCCTTGAGACTGCGCAGATAAATCAGCGTATAGTCCGACGTTCCATGGGAAAACGACGTGGTAACCACAACATATTTTGTGCTTTCATATGTCTTGACGGCAGCGGTCTGCATTTCTGCACTTGAGGACGTCTCTGATGGGGCGAGCCATAAAGCGTCTCCGGCCAGGCATGTTCCGTTTTCCCATAATTGAAGGGCGGCCCCCAGGCTTTGATAATACGCCGCGTATGGCTGGAAGACTGCTTCCATGGTGACAGCCCGGCCATTCGCTTCAGCGGCTGCGCGCGCTTTTTCTATGGACGTCATAATGAAATAGGATTCCCCCAGAGCGTACTCCATCTGCCGCTCCAGGTTGGTACGATAGGAGCGCACAGAAAGGGAGTAAATGGCAATGGAAATGCAGAGGAGGAACAGAAGGAGAATGGAATAATAGGCGCGCTGCCAGAATTTCATCGTGTTGCCTCCAGACGATAGCCCAATTTATATACCGTTTTGATTCTGGCCTCCCAGCCCAGCTTGCTGCGGAGCTTCTGAATGTGTGTGTCTACAGTTCTCGTTTCGCCTGCGTAATCGAATCCCCAGGCAAGCTCCAGGAGCTTTTCCCGCGAGAGCGCGATATTTCGATTGAGGATCAGCACCTCCAATAGCTCAAATTCCCGCGGAGAAAGACTGACTTCGGTTCCGCCTTTTGTCACTCTGTGGCCAGATAAGTCCACCGTCACGTCGTCGAGTGCAAAGCGCTCCGGCGCTTTATGCGTCCGCCGCAGCACAGCATTGACGCGAGCGATCAGCTCCAGCATTTCAAAGGGCTTGATGATATAATCGTCCGCACCCAGCGAAAGTCCCTCTACTCTGTCCTTCAAGCTGTCCCTCGCAGTAATGATTATGACGGGGGAGGGAGCAAGCTGTTTGATCACTGCGAAGCCATCCATGCCTGGAAGCATGAGATCCAGCAGAATCAAGTCCGCCGGTTTTTCTCTGGCCATTCTGATGGCGGAAATCCCGTCAAACGCCTGTGAACAGGCGTGCCCAATCAAGCTGAGATTTCGGACGATCAGATCGTTGATCGCCGGGTCGTCTTCTACCACAAGGATGTGAGCCATGTTTCATCCCTCCCACGATAGCGTAGATGAAATATGTCATGAAGTTGTGTTGAATTGACATCTTTCTTGCAAAGATCAGGGAATCAAAAAACGCCGCGGCTTTGTGCCGCGGCGCTGTGCGTTGGGGGATTAGGCCTTGCCGGCGCAGCCCAGGACGTCCACCAGCTTGTGGCGAACCAGTTCCTTGATGTTGGCACGGGCGGGCTTGAGGTACTCGCGGGGGTCGAACTTGTCGGGATGCTCGTTAAAGAAGGCGCGGATGGTGCCGGTCATGGCAAGACGGAGATCGGAGTCGATGTTGATCTTGCACACGGACAGCTCAGCGGCATGACGCAGCTGCTCTTCGGGGATACCCACGGCGTCGGGCATCTTGCCGCCGTTCTCGTTGATCATCTTCACATAGTCCTGGGGCACGGAGGAAGAGCCGTGGAGCACGATGGGGAAGCCGGGCAGACGCTTGGAGACTTCCTCGAGGACGTCGAAGCGCAGCGGAGGGGGAACCAGGATGCCCTTCTCATTGCGGGTGCACTGATCGGCGGTGAACTTATAAGCGCCGTGGCTGGTGCCGATGGCGATGGCCAGGGAGTCGCAGCCGGTCTTGGAGACGAACTCCTCGACCTCTTCGGGACGGGTGTAGGAAGCGGCATGGGCAGCGACCTTCACATCGTCCTCGATGCCGGCCAGGGTGCCCAGCTCAGCCTCGACCACGACACCGTGGTCATGGGCGTACTCGACGACCTTGCGGGTGATCTCGATGTTCTCGGCAAAGGGCTTGGAGGAAGCGTCGATCATGACGGAGGTGAAGCCGCCGTCGATGCAGGCCTTGCAGGTCTCGAAATCCGGGCCGTGATCCAGGTGCAGGGCGATGGGAATCTCGGGGCACTCAATCACAGCGGCCTCCACCAGCTTCACCAGGTAGGTGTGGTTGGCATAGGCACGAGCGCCCTTGGACACCTGCAGGATAACGGGGGCCTTCTCCTCGCGGCAGGCCTCGGTGATGCCCTGCACGATCTCCATATTGTTGACGTTGAAAGCGCCGATGGCGTAGCCGCCGTCGTAGGCCTTCTTGAACATTTCGGTGGTAGTAACAAGAGGCATGGGAAACAACTCCTTTACTTTATTCTGGCTTTATCTTATCAAATCGGCGCAAAAAAAGCAATAGACGAAGTGGACAAGATGCGCAATTCTCCCAGTGCGAGATTTGGCAAAAGAAATCGGCGCCGGAACGGCTTGACCCGGCGCCGAAGGACTTTTATAATGAGAATAACAAATTGCCTTGGAACAGGAGAAAGACTATGGCACTAGAACAATTTCCCAAGGGCAGCCACAGCGAGGGCGCCATCATCACCATCACCCACGACCAGGGGGAGAGCGACTACCGGGTCATCGCCATCTACGAAGCCGGCGGACGGCGGTATATTGCCCTGACGCCGGATCTCGACACGCCGGAGCTGGAGGCGGACATCTATCTCTTCCGCTATCTGGAGGAAGGGGAGCAGTGCAGCGTGGAGGAGATTGTGGAGGACGAGGAATTCGCCCTGGCCGCCGACGCACTCCAGCAGGTGCAGCTCTCCCGCAGCGAAGAAGCGTAGATGCACTTCCGAAACCGCTACTGCCACGGGCGGCCATAAAGGCCGCCCCTACGGCACGCTTCCGATTTTTTCGTAGGGGCGGGGTTTATCCCCGCCCGTGCCGTCCCACCGGGAACGGTGCAAATTTTAACCCCACCCTGTAGGGGTCGATGTCCTCATCGACCCGTACCGCGAAGCGGCCTAGTAAGAGCGGCGGCATGAGGGCATGCCGCCCTACGGTGCACCTCCGAAGCCACAACTGCCACGGGCGGCTGATAGCCGCCCCTACTAAATATTCTTCATGCCGCGGACATTCACGTTCGCGGCTTCGTCGCTTTCGATGTAGTCGAGCAGCGCCTCGGGATCGTCCAGCATGGCGTAGAGCGCCCGGCAGGCGGGCTTCACAAAGCCCTCCTGGATGGAGGCTTCAAACATGGCGTGAAGGGGCGCGAAGTAATCCCTGGTGTTGAGCACGCCGATGGGCTTGTTGTGCCGCCCCAGCTGGCGGAGGGTGAGGATCTCAAAGAACTCCTCAAAGGTGCCGATGCCGCCGGGGGTCATCAAAAAGGCATCCGCCCGCTCTTCCATGATGGCTTTGCGCTCGCGCATGGTGTCGGTGTAGACAAACTCGGTGCATCCGTCAAAGAGCACGCCGTCGACATTGAAAAACCGCGGCGCCACGCCGGTGATGCTGCCGCCGCTGGATGCTACGCCCCGGGCAACGGCGCCCATGAGGCCGTGCCCGCCGCCGCCGAAGACCAGGCTGTGGCCGCGGCGCGCCATGGCAGAGCCCAGCGCCTCGCCGGCCTTGAGAAAATCGGGATGGATGGTGTCGCTGGATGCGCCGTATACGCAGATGACCATGGGATTCCTCCTAAATATTCCAAGATTCCGGGAGCTTTTCCAGCTCCCGCCAGCCTCTGGGCGGCGACGTGGGGTCGCCGTCTTGGAGGCGTTTTTCATACCAGTAGGTGCCGTACCACTGGCCGAACTTGAAGCCGCAGGCGGGGAAAAAGGCGCTCTCGCGGTAGCCCATGGCCTCGTGGAAGGCGCAGCTGCCTCTGTTGCAGGAGGTGATGATGCCGTAGACCAGGAAATAGCCCTGGGCGCGGAGTAAATCCTCCAAAATTTCATAGAGCCGCCGTCCGCCGCCTTTTCCCTTGGCCTCGGGCTTGAGGTAGATGGAAAAATCCGCGTCCCATTGATAGGCGGCGCGGACGAAGGCGGCGTCGGCGTAGGCGTAGCCCAGAATTTCCCCGTTCTCCTCCCACACCAGCCACGGAAACCGGGCATGGATGGTGTCAAAGCGATGGGTGAATTCCGCCAGAGAGGGCACGGTGTATTCAAAGGTGTAGGCCGTCTCCAGAATGTAGGGACGGTAGATTTCCAGCATGGCGGGAACATCCTCCCGCTGCGCCATTCGAATCATAGGGATCGCCTCGTTTTTTCTGCTTCCCTCCATGGTAGCATATGCGGCGGCCGGATGGAAGAGACGGCGGAAAAAATCACAGCGTCTTTTCAAAAAAATCCGCCAGCGCCCCAAGGTAGCGCGGCTCGTCCACCAGGAAGCTCAGGCCGTGCCCGGCGCCGGGAAACTCTATTAGGGTTTTATCGCTGCGGCATGCCCGGTAGGCGGCCTCGGTCATCTCCGGGGGCACAAAGTGATCGTCCAGGCCGTGGAAAAACAAGATGGGGCACCTGGCCTTGGCCACGGCCTCCACGGTGGAGCACTGATCCAGGCCGAAGCCGCCCAGCACGTGGCAGGCGAGGTTTAACAGGGCAGAGAAGGGGCGGGGCGGCAGATGGTAATGCCGCCGCATCAGCCGCCGGACAATGTCGCCGGGGGAGGTGAAGCCGCAGTCGGCGATGACGCCCCGGAGATTTGCCTCCATGGGCAGCGCCGAGGCCAGGAGTACCGTGGTGGCGCCCATGGAGATTCCGGCCAGATACACCGGCGTGTCCCGTCCCTGGGTTTTGGCCACATACTCCGCCCAGGCCTTGGCGTCGTACCGCTCCCGGACGCCCATGGTGATGAGATGCCCCGCCGAGGCGCCGTGGGCGCGCTGGTCGCAGATCAGAAGGGAAAAGCCCAGGGCATAGTAGTGGGAGAGACCGGCGTAGAGGTCGATGACGGGGCTGGAGCGGTAGCCGTGGAGCAGCACCAGGGTGGCCCGGGCGTTTTCCCGCGGGATCCACTGCCCCGCGAGGGTGAGGCCGTCGAAGCTCTGGATGGTAACCCGTGTGGGCTTCTGCGCCGCCACCCAGGCGGCGCCCTGGGTCATAGGCGCTTCATAGTCCCGCCAGCGGGAGGCGGCGATGGCGCCGGGGACGGTGTAGTCGGGCACCCGCCGCCGGTAGAAAATAAACAGAAACATGCCTGCCCCCAGCAGCAGAGCTGCCAGGAGCAGGCTTCCGAGGAGAATGAGAAGCACAGCCAAGGGAGAATCCTCCTATTCTACGGATTTGAGGCTTTCGGCCATGTGAATGCGGTCGATCTTGCGGATGAGCAGGGCGTCCACCACAAAGGTGAGGAGCAGCGTGAGAAGCAGCGCCAGGAGGTAGCTCCACGGGCTGATGCGCACCCGGAAGGAGACCATGTCCACCTGCACGCGATCCATGACGAACCGGTGGAGCCAGATGCCCATGGGGATGCCCACCACACAGCCAAGACCTGTGAGCACCAGGGCTTCCCGGAAGACGTAGCTGTAGGTCTCCCAGCGGTAGAAGCCCAGCACCTTGATGGTGGCGATCTCCCGGGCGCGTTCGGTGATGTTGATGTTGATGAGGTTGTAGCTCACCACGAAGCTCAGCGCCAGGGCGCAGCCCACCACCAGTGCGATGACGGCGTTGAGGCTCTCCATGGTGCCCGAGAAGAGATCCTGGAACTCCTGGGAGAGGGTCACGCTGATGACCCCGTCGGCCTTGGAGAGGGCGGCGCCCACAGCCGGGACATCCTCCCCGGCGGCGCTGGCAAAGGCGGTGGTGTATTCCGGCGCCTCGCCCATCCAGGTCTCGTAGCCCTGGGCAGTGAGGAGAATATAGTGGTGGACGTAGTTTTCAAAGATGCCCACCACGGGGATCTCCACCACCATGCCGTCGGGACGTTGGACGCGGATGGTGTCGCCGATGCCTGCGCCGCAGAGCTTGGCCAGCTTTTCGCTGACCACCGCGCCGGTGCCCGTGGGCCAGTCCACGGTCTCACCCTGGTAGGAGAGGCCGAAGAGGGAGGTGATTTCGGGATCGTCGGTGGCCACCACATTGGTGCTGCTCACACCCTTATTGGTGAGGGTGTCCACGGTCTCTGCCGAGGCAAAGGCGCAGTGAGAGAGGTCGCTGCCAAATTCCGCGCGGAAGGCGTCCTGCGCCTCGGGCGTGAGATCGTCTTCAAAGGTGATGGTGTAGTCATAGAGGGTGATGGTGCTGTACTGATCGTCGGCAACATTGGCGATGGAATCCTTGAGCCCCAATCCGGCGATGAGCAGCGCCAGGCAGCCGCCCACGCCCAGCATCATCATAATGAGCCGCTTTTTGTAGCGGAAGACATTGCGCGCTGCGACCTTGCGCAAAAATCCCATCCTGCGCCACAAGGGCGTGATGTATTCGAGGAAAATGCGCTTGCCGGCCTTGGGCGCCTTGGGGCGCATGAGCTGGGCTGGCATCTTGCGCATCTCCGACCAGGCGGAAAGGCACGCCACGCCGGCCGAGCAGAGCAGGGAGGCCAGGAAGGAGAGAATGCCGAGGATGGGCTCGGAGACATATGCAATCTCTCCAAAGTGATAGAGCATTTGATAGGCGCGCCAGATCACCAGGGGGAAGAGCCACGAGCCCAGGAAATAGCCGATCAGGCAGCCCAGGGAGGCGGCGAGGCCGGCATAGGCGGCATAGCGCCCCATGATTTTACCGTCGGAGTAGCCAAGCGCCTTGAGGGTACCGATCTCGGTGCGCTGCTCTTCCACCATGCGGGTCATGGTGCACGAGCAAACCAGCGCCGCCACCAGGAAGAAGAACACCGGGAAGATGGTGGCAAGTCCCTCGACGATGGAGGTGTCGTTGTCAAATCCAGCGTAGCCGGTGTTGGCGGTGCGCCCCAGGGCATAGGTGGAGAGGGCGGTGCTCTCAAGCTCTGCCAGATCGCTTTCGCCGTCCTGGAGCTCCTGAAGGGCGTCGTCCAGCTCCTGCTTGGCGTCGCCGAATTCCTTGTCGGCTTCCTGCACGCCGTCTTCATATTCCTGAAGGCCGTCGTAGTATTCCTCCCAGCCGTCGTCGAGCTCCTTGCGGGCGTCGCTGAGCTCCTTTTCGCCCTCGGTCAGGGCGTCCTCGTAGCCGCTTTGATATTCGGCTTCGCCGTCCTGGAGCTTTTGAAGGGCGTCGTCCAGCTCTTGCTTGGCGTCGGTCAGCTCCTGTTTGCCGTCGGCCAGCTGCTGCACGCCGTCGTTATATTCGGCCAGGCCGTCCTCATATTCTGCCCAGGCGTCGTCCAGCTCCTTCCGGGCATCCACCAGGGCGGCGTTGCCTTGACTCAGCGCCGACTGATAGCCCTGTTCAAATTCGGCTTCGCCGTCCTCCAGCTTTTTCCGGTTTTCATCCAGGGCGGCCTGCCCTGCGGCAAGCCCCGATTCAATCTGGCTGATGCCCTGCTGAAGCTGCGTTACAGCAGCCTGTGCCGCAGCGATCTGCTCGTCGCTGGCGCCGGCCTGCTGGAGATAGGCGAGGTACGCCTTTGCCTGCTCCAGCTGGGTTTGCAGGGTGGCAAGCTGGGCTTCGGCCTGGGTTTTCTGGGATTCAAACTCCGCCTCGCCCGCCTCATAGGCCGCCCAGCCGTCGTCGAGCTCCTTGCGCGCTGCCGCAAGCTCGGCGTTGCTGGTGGGATCCTTGGCCAGGGCTTGCAGCGTGGCCTTGCCCTCGTTGTATTCTGCCTCACCCTCGCGGATTTGCTTCAAGGCGTCCTGGAGCTCTTTCTTGGCGTCATCCAGCTTGGGCTGGTTTTCGGCCACCTCTTCTTCGTAGGTGGCAAGGCCGTCCTCATATTCCTGGAGGCCGTCATAGTATTCTTGCCAGCCGTCGTCCAGCTCCTGCCTGGCGTCGCGAAGTTCGTCGTTGCTCAAAGGGTCTTCCCGGAGCGCCGATAGCGTCTCCACGCCCTCGGCATAGTCCGCTTCGCCGTCATTGAGCTCTTTGAGGGCGTCGTCCAGTTCCTGCTTGGCGTCGGCAAGCTCCTGGTCGGTGTCGGCGCGGGAGTCCTCATATTCCTGGAGGCCGTCGTCGTATTCCGCCCAGCCGTCGCGGAGCTCCGCCTGGGCGTCCTCGATGAGCGTATCCCGTCGGGACTGCCCCCGCAGCTCCACGGCATCGGAGAGGGGCGTCTCCCAGGCGTCCATGGCGGCGGCATAGGCCTCGGAGAAGGCGTCGTCGTCATTGTCCACGGTGAGGTAGATCTCGGTGAAGTAGTCTGTGTCGTAGCCCGTCTCCGTCAGGAAGAGAAAGCCCGACACGGTGCCGTTTCCCAGCGAGGAGGTACCCCGCTGGACGTTGAGGTATTGGGGGCTGTTGCAAAGCCCCACCAGCACGTAGGAATCCTGGGAGAAGGCGCTCTCGTCCTCGTTGTCCACGGTCAGCGTTTTGCCCAGGTCGTCCTCGGTGAAGAAGTAGTCGTCGCCCAGGACTTCGTTGGCCTTTTCGGGCATGCGCCCGGCGGTGAGCACCACCTGGTTGATCTCCTGCAGGAGTTCGTGGGTCTTGAACACCAGGGGCTCTCCCTTCCAGGTGGTGAGCAAATCCTCGCTCACCGATCCCTCGGCCTGGGTGACACCGTCCATGGCGGCAAAATAGGTTACGTCCTCATCGGTGAAGCCCACGGTGGACAGGAGCTGATAGTCATAGAAGTTGGTCTTGCGCAGGTAATCGTCGCCGGTTTTGACCATGGCCGGGCGCGCCAGGCGCAGGCCGCAGAAAAACCCCACACCCAGGGCGACGATGGCCAAAATGGCCAGAAAACGCCCCAGGGTATGTAGGATTTCACGCCTGCAGTTTTTGCCCCAGGCAGAGCCGCCTTTTACCATTCGATTTCCTCCACCGGTATGACGTGTTCATTTTCTTTGACGGATTGGATGGTGCCCGAGCGCACCTTGATGACGCGGTCTGCCATGGCCGTGAGGGCGGAGTTGTGGGTGATGATGACCACGGTCATGCCCTGCTCCCGGCTCTGATCCTGGAGGAGCTTCAAAACCTCCTTGCCGGTGGCGTAGTCCAGCGCGCCGGTGGGCTCGTCGCACAAAAGGAGCTTGGGATTCTTGGCCAGCGCCCGGGCGATGGCCACCCGCTGCTGCTCGCCGCCGGAGAGCTGGGCGGGGAAGTTTTTCAGCCGATGCCCCAAGCCCACCTGGGTGAGCACCTCCTCGGCGGGGCGGTGGTTCTTCACAATCTGCGCCGCCAATTCCACGTTTTCAAGAGCCGTGAGGTTGGGGATGAGGTTGTAGAACTGGAACACGAAGCCCACTTCTTCCCGGCGGTACGTGGCCAGCTGCCGGCCGCGATAGGCCGAGACCTCCCGGCCGTCCAGGAAGACCTTGCCGGAGGTGAGGGTGTCCATACCGCCGAGGATGTTGAGCAGGGTGGTCTTGCCGGCGCCGGACTGGCCGACGATCACCGCGATCTCGCCCTTGCCGATGGTGAAGGAGGCGTCCTTGAGCGCCTGCACCTGGCCTTCGCCGCTGCCATAGGTCTTGGAGACGTGCTCTAATTTTACAAAATCTTCCATAATACCCGACCTTTCCTGCTAGTGATACCATTATATCCCGACACTTGGAGCCAATTGCGAAGACTTTGTAAACATTCCCTCTGCTGGGAGGTGATTGTTTTTTGCCTCCAACGTGCTATACTGTAGAAAAAACCCAGGAGGTATTTTCATGGATCTAGCAGCACAATTTCTCAAGCTGGTGTCCTATCCCACCACGTCCGATGAAGAATCCGCCACCTGCCCCTCCACGCCGGGGCAGCTGACGCTGGCCAAGGCCATTGTGGAGGACATGAAGACCATGGGCATTGCCGACGCCCATGTGGATGACCACGGCTATGTCTACGGCACGGTGCCCGCCACGGCGAAGGCGCCCACCATCGGCCTCATCGCCCATATGGACACGTCCCCCGACGCCAAGGGCGAGGACATCCGCGCCCGGATCACCGAGCCCTATGAAGGCGGCGACGTGATTCTCAACGAAGCCCAGGACATCCGCCTCTCGCCGAAGGAGTATCCGGTGCTCGAAAATCATCTGGGCAAGCACCTCATCGTCACTGACGGCACAACCTTGCTCGGCGCCGACGACAAGGCGGGCGTGGCTGCCATTTTAGCCTGTGCCGACGCCCTGCTACACTCGGACAAGCCCCACGGCGCTGTGCGCATCGGCTTCACCCCCGACGAGGAGGTGGGAAGAGGCGCGGATCTCTTCGACGTGAAGGGCTTTGGCGCCGACTATGCCTATACCGTGGACGGCGGCGCCCTGGGTGAGATCGAGTATGAGAACTTCAACGCCGCCGCGGCCACGGTGGTGATCCACGGCAAGAGCATCCATCCCGGCTCCGCCCGGGGCAAGATGGTCAACGCCGCGCTTTTGGCCATGGAGTTTCACCAGCTCCTGCCGGTCTATGAGACCCCTGCCGCCACCGACGGCTACGAAGGGTTTTATCACTTGACCCACATGGCAGGGGAGGTGGAGGAGGCCAAGCTCTCCTATATCATCCGCGATCATGATGCGGCGAAGTACCAGCGCCGGTGCGAATTCTTCCAGAAGGCCGCCGACTTCCTCAATGAGAAGTACGGCGCGGGCACCGCGGAGGCCACGGTCACCGAGAGCTACCGGAACATGAAGGAGAAGATCCTGCCGCACATGTACATCGTGGACGCTGCCAAGGCGGCCATGGAGGCCTGCGGCGTCACGCCCAAGGTGGTGCCCATCCGCGGCGGCACCGACGGCGCCCGGCTCTCCTACGAGGGACTTCCTTGCCCCAACCTCTGCACCGGCGGCGAGAATTTCCACGGCCGCTTCGAATTCATCCCCCTGGAGGATCTTCAAAAGGTGGCCGAGATCCTGGAGCGGATCATCCTCGACGCCGCCCGGTAGGGGCGGCAATCTGCCGCCCGTAGGGTACCGGCGATTCCCGCCCGTGTACGCCGACCGCCCGTCAGCCTCCCCGGACGCGACATGCGCCATTGGCACGGTGCCCGTGTCAAGTTTTCCCCCTTGACAAACCCGGCGGCGTGTCGTATAATGACCAAGCTGTCAAGCAAATTCCCTTGAAAGGCAGGGCTTACTTTGAAGCGCGATGCGGTGGAAATGTCCCTGCTGTTGGACTATTACGGGGAATTGCTCACGGAGAAGCAGCGCACCTGCTTTGACCTATACTATAACCAGGATCTCTCCCTGGGAGAAATCGCCCAGGAGGCCGGGATCTCCCGCCAGGGCGTCCACGACTTTCTCGCCCGCGCCGAGCAGGCGCTGGAGGAGATGGAGGAAAAGCTCGGCTGCGTGGCGCGTGCCAGGCATCAGCAGCAGGCGCTGGACAAGATCGTCCGCGCCGCCGCCGCCCTGCGCGCCGTGCCCCAGGCAGAGGACTTGGCCGATACCATCCTGGCAGCTGCCCAGGAGATAAAGGAGTAACAAATGGCATTTGAGGGTTTGACTGAAAAGCTCTCCGCGGCGTTTAAGAAGCTGCGGGGCAAAGGCCGCCTCACCGAGGCCGACGTCAAGGCCGCCATGCGGGAGATCCGCCTGGCGCTCTTGGAAGCCGACGTCAGCTACAAGGTCGTCAAGGACTTCATCGGCAAGGTGTCCGCCCGCGCCGTGGGCAGCGACGTGCTCGAGAGCCTCACCCCCGCCCAGATGATCGTGAAGATCGTCAACGAGGAGCTCACCGCCCTCATGGGCAGCGAAAATCAGAAGCTGCACCTGGCGTCCCAGCCGCCTACCATCATCATGCTGGTGGGCTTGCAGGGCGCCGGTAAAACCACCAACGGCGCCAAGCTGGCCGGCCTCTTCAAAAAGCAAGGCCGCCGCCCGTTGCTGGTGGCCTGCGATATCTACCGTCCTGCCGCCATCAAGCAATTGCAGGTGGTGGGCGAAAAGCTGGACATCCCCGTCTTTGAGATGGGCAAGACCAACCCCGTGGACATTGCCAAGGCTGCCGTTGCCCACGCTGTGCGCCACGGCAACGACATGGTCTTCCTCGACACTGCCGGACGGCTCCATGTGGACGAAGCGCTCATGGACGAGCTTAAGTCCATCAAGGCCGCCGTGAACCCCACGGAGATCCTGCTGGTGGTGGACGCCATGACCGGTCAGGACGCGGTCAACGCCGCCCAGACCTTCAACGAATGGCTGGACATCGACGGCGTGATGCTCACCAAGCTCGACGGCGATGCGAGGGGCGGCGCAGCCCTCTCGGTGAAGGCCGTCACCGGCAAGCCCATCAAGTTCATCGGCACCGGCGAGAAGCTCGACAGCATCGAGCCCTTCCACCCCGGCCGCATGGCCTCGCGAATCCTCGGCATGGGCGATGTGCTCACGCTCATTGAAAAGGCCGAGCAGGCCTTCGACCAGAAGAAGGCCGCCGAGCTGGAGCAAAAGCTCCGCAGCAATAAATTCACCCTCCAGGACTTCTACGATCAGCTCATTCAGCTTAAAAACATGGGCGATCTCCAGGACGTGCTGGGGATGATGCCCGGCGTCAACGCTTCGGCCTTGAAGAACGCCACCGTGGACGAGAAGGCCATGGCGCGCACCGAGGCGATCATCCAGTCCATGACGCCCTACGAGCGGGAGAACCCCTCCTGCTTAAACCACAGCCGCAAGCGCCGCGTGGCCGCCGGCTCGGGCGTCAAGGTGGAGGACGTGAACAAGCTTTTAAAGCAGTTCGACGTGATGAACAACATGATCCGTCAGTTCTCCGGCCCCGGCGCGGCCAAGAAGATGAAGCGCCTCAAGCGCATGGGCGGCGGTTTCCCCGGCCTGCCCGGTATGTAAGCAAGCTGCGTATCATTCGATACCCGCTATAGATTGATGAAGATATTTGGAGGTGAACCCGAAATGGTCAAGATCAGACTGAGAAGAATGGGTGCAAAGAAGAACCCTTACTACAGAATCGTTGTCGCCGATTCCCGCAGCCCCCGCGACGGCCGCTGCATCGAGGAGATCGGCTCCTATGATCCCCTGTCCAACCCCGCCACCATCAAGGTGGACGCGGAGAAGGCGCAGAACTGGATCAAGAACGGCGCCCAGCCCACCGACACCGTGAGAGCGCTGCTCAAGAAGGCAAACGTGCTGTAAGTCTTACGAAGGAGTGAGACGATGAAAGAACTTTTGCTGTATATGGCAAAAAATCTGGTTGACGATCCCGACGCCGTCACGGTGCGGGAGATTCCCGGAGAAAACACGGTGCTGGAGCTGCGGGTCGCCCCCGCGGACATGGGCAAGGTCATCGGCCGCCAGGGTCGCATTGCCAAGGAAATCCGAACCATCATCAAAGCGGTGGCTCAGAGAGACGGGCAAAAGGTCTCTGTGGAAATCGTTGACTGACGAAATGCGCTGCCTGGCAGCGCATTTTTCGTTTTATTCCGCATGGTTGGAGGAATCCATGGAAAACTACTTTGAACCAAAGCTTCCCAAGCTGGAAATCAATGAGATGACCGCTCTGGGACTTGCCCATATGGGCGACTGTGTCTTTGAGCTTTTGGTGCGCACGTGGCTTTGCAGCCACGGCGGCGCCAAGGTGGGTGCGCTCCACCGCGCCACGGTGGCGCATGTGGCTGCCCCTGCCCAGGCTGCCCGGATGGATCGGATGCTGCCCCTTTTGACCGAAGAAGAGCAGGCCATCTACCGCCGGGGACGCAATGCCCACGTCCACGCTGTGCCCAAGGGCGCCACCCACCAGCAGTACGCCAAGGCCACGGGGCTGGAGTGCCTCTTCGGCGCCCTCTATCTTTTAGGGCGGCGGGAGCGGATCAACGAGCTCTTTGTCTTGACCATGGAGGAGGATGACCATGCCCTTTGACGCCCTGTTTCTCTCCGCCCTCACCCGGGAGCTCACACCCAAGCTTCTGGGGGCGCGGATCGATAAAATCCAAATGCCCGTGCGGGATCAGGTGGTCTTCCAGTTCCACGGCGCCGGCGGCTCGGGGCGGCTGCTTCTCTCTGCTGCGCCGGGAAGTCCCCGGATGCACATCACCCAGGCGCCCCTTCAAAATCCCGCCCAGCCGCCCATGTTCTGTATGCTCCTGCGCAAGCATCTCTCCGGCGGGCGTATCACGGCGCTCACCCAGCCGCCCATGGAGCGGCTGGTGGATCTCACGTTGGAGTGCATGGACGAGCTGGGAGAATTGGTGGAAAAGCACCTCATTGTGGAGATGATGGGACGCGGCGCCAACCTGGTTCTCACCGGCGGCGACGGGCACATCATCGACTGCATGCGCCGCATCGACTTTGAGATGAGCGACAAGCGCCAGATCCTGCCGGGACTTTTTTACCACCTCCCGCCGGTGCCGGACAAGCTCGATCCCCTGGCCGACAGCGAGGAGAGCATCACCCAGGCGCTTCTCACCCTGGAGGGGCAAAAGCGCCTTCAAAAGTGGCTTTTGGAGCGCTACCGCGGCCTCTCGCCCCTCATCTGCCGGGAGCTTGCCCATCGCCTTTTGGGAGATGTGGACGCGGAGCTGGGCGAATGCTCCCTGGAGACCAGGAAGGCGCTGGGGAAGAGCCTCTATGGCGCCCTCCAGGGACTGCTCCAAGCTCCCCAGCCGGTGCTTTTGCTCCAGGAGGGAAAGCCTTGGGACTTTACCTTCCTGCCGGTTAAGCAGTATGGAACGTATGTGGAGCAGGAGCAGGCGGCGAGCTTTTCCGCGCTGCTCGATGAATTTTACGCCCGGCGGGATCACGCCGAGCGCATGCGCCAGAAGACCCAGAGCCTTCACAAGGCCATGGTGAATCTCCGTGACCGCACGGCGCGGAAGCTGGAAAACCAGCGCCGGGAGATCACCGCCGCCGCCGACCGGGAGCGCCTTCGGCAGCTGGGGGACATCGTCACGGCCAATCTCCATACCATGACCCGGGGACAGGCGCGGCTCACCGCCGTGGACTTCTACGACCCGGAGATGAAGGAAATCGACATTCCGCTCTCGCCTCAGCTCTCGCCCCAGCAGAACGCGGCCAAGTTCTATAAGGACTATAACCGCGCCAAGACCGCCCAGCGGGTGCTCACCGAGCAGATCGCCAAGGGCGAGGTGGAGCTTGCCTATGTGAGCAGCATTTTAGATGAGCTCGAGCGCGTTGAGACGGAGCAGGACGTCCAGGAGATCCGCGCTGAGCTGGTGGCGGGGGGCTACGTCCGGGACACCGACAAGAAAAAGAAGATGAAGCTCGCCCCCACCAAGCCCTGGGAGTTCACCTCCTCCGAGGGCTATTTGATCCGGGTGGGGCGGAACAACCGCCAGAACGACATGTTGACCTTGAAAGAGTCCCAGAAGGGGGATCTCTGGCTCCACGTCCAGAAGCTCCACGGCAGCCACGTGGTCATCGCCTGTGGCGGGAAGACGCCGGGGGACGAGACCATCACCGAGGCCGCCATGCTGGCTGCCTGGTACTCCCAGGCGCGGGAGGGGCAGAACGTGGCCGTGGACGTGACGCCGGTGAAGCAGGTCAAGAAGCCCGTGGGCGCCAAGCCGGGCATGGTCATCTACCACGAGTACCGCACGGTCTACGTGACCCCCGACCCCAAGCTCCCGGAAAAGCTCAAATAGAAAGGATCGCAATATGGAACACTGGGAAGGGAAGCACTATTCCTTTTTTCAAAACCGCGACTGCGAGTATTTCCCCTGCCACCAGGGGGCAGATCCTGAGAACTTCAACTGCCTCTTCTGCTACTGCCCCCTCTATGCCCTGGGGGAGAAGTGCGGCGGCAACTTCCGCTATACGGAGCAAGGCCGCAAGGACTGTACCGGCTGCCTGTTTCCCCACCGAAAGGAAAACTACGGCAGGGTCAACGCCCGCTTTGAAGACATCGCCAAGCTGGCCGCGAAGAAGCCGTAGGAGCGGCACGGGCGGGGATCAACCCCGCCCCTACGAAAAATCGGAAGGCGTGTCTGTAGGGGCGGCCTTTATGGCCGCCCGCTGCCCGAAAATCTCAAATTGATCTTTACTTTTCCGAAAAACTGTGGTAAGCTAATCAAGCTGGCTACGTGCCGGTACCCCATTTCTCAGTTTCGGGAGACAGCCTGGCTTACACGCGGGCATTCTGCCGACCCGTTACTTAGAAACGCGGGAAATATTTTGAAAGGTGGAATTATCATGATCCGCAAAGAAGACAAGACCGCTATCATCGCTGCCAACGCCACCCACGAGGGCGACACCGGCTCTCCCGAGGTGCAGATTGCCATCCTCACCGCCCGCATCAACGAGCTCACCGAGCATCTGCGGGTGCACAAGCACGACAACCACTCTCGTCGTGGCCTTCTGATGATGGTCGGTAAGCGCCGCAACCTCCTTGACTACCTGGCCAAGAAGGACATCAACCGCTACCGTGCCTGCATCGCCAAGCTGGGCATTCGTAAGTAAGAAACGCAATATGGGCAGACGGGGCATCCTGTCTGCCCATACGTGCAACAACCGCTTTCTATGGGCTCGGCTTTAGCAGTTGAAAGGGTTGCCGAAGGCTTCGGCCATCGTTTCAAGTGCTAAATCTCCCATAGGAAGCCTCAAAATCAATAGGAGGTATCATATGGTCATTCAGAAAACATTCCCCAACCACCATATCTTCGAAACCGAGATTGGCGGCCGTACCTTCACCGTGGAGACCGGCAAGGTGGCCGAGCTCACCAACGGCGAGTGCATCTGCCGCTATGGCGACACCGTGGTGCTCACCACCGTGGTGGCCTCTTCCGCGCCCAAGGCCGGCATCGACTACTTCCCCCTGACCGTGGAGTTTGAAGAGCGGATGTACAGCGTCGGCCGCATCCCCGGCAGCTTCAACCGCCGCGAAGGCCGTCCCTCCGAGAAGGGCATCCTGGCCAGCCGCCTCATCGACCGCCCCATGCGCCCCTTCTTCGACGAGGAGCTGCGCAACGACGTGGTCATCACCTGCACTGTCCTCGCAAACGACCACGATAACCCCGTGGAGGTGGTCGCCTCCCTGGGCGCCTTCATCGCCACTGCCTATTCCGATGTGCCGTGGAACGGCCCCATGGCCACCACCGAGGTTGCCTATCTGGACGGCGAGTATATCATCAACCCCTCCAGCGAGCAGCGCGAGAAGGCCAAGATGTTCTGCACCATCGCCTCCACCGCTGAGAAGGTGGTCATGATCGAGACCGAGGCCAACGAGGTCAAGGAGGACGTGCTCCTCAAGGGCATCGAGCTGGCTCACGAGACCAACAAGAAGATCGTGGCTTTTATCAACACCATTGTCGACGCCATCGGCAAGCCCAAGTTCACCTTCGAGAAGGCTGCCGTGAACCATGACCTCCTGGACGACCTGTGCGCCTACGGCATGGATCAGATCGAGTACGCCCTGGACACCCCCGACAAGAACGTCCGCGAGGAGCGCCTGGCCAAGACCCGCCTGGACTTCGCCGAGAAGTTTGCCGACAAGTACGAGGACTACGACGTCAACATTGAGGTCTGCCTCTACAAGATGCAGAAAAAGGTGGTTAAGAAGTGGCTCCTGGCCGGCAAGCGCGTAGACGGCCGCGGCATGGACGAGATTCGTCCCCTGGCCGCCGAAGTGGGCGTGCTGCCCCGGGTACACGGCTCCGGCCTCTTCACCCGCGGCCAGACCCAGGTGCTCTCCATCTGCACGCTGAACACCCTCTCCATGGCGCAGAAGCTGGACACCATCTGGCCGGAGGAGTCCAAGCGCTATATCCACCACTATAACTTCCCGTCCTTCTCCACCGGCGAAGCCCGTGCCAGCCGCTCCACCTCCCGCCGGGAGATCGGCCACGGCAACCTGGCCGAGAAGGCGCTCTACCCCGTGATCCCCTCCGTGGAGGAGTTCCCCTATGCCATCCGCGTGGTGTCTGAGGTGCTCTCCTCCAACGGCTCCACCTCCCAGGGCTCCATCTGCGGCTCCACCCTGGCCCTGATGGACGCCGGCGTGCCCATCAAGGCCCCTGTGGCCGGCATCTCCTGCGGCCTGATCCAGGACGATGACGGCGGCTTCACCACCTTCATCGACATCCAGGGCGTGGAGGACTTCCACGGCGAGATGGACTTCAAGGTGGCCGGTACCACCGAGGGCATCACCGCCATCCAGATGGATCTCAAGAACGACGGCCTGACCATGGAAATCATTGCCGACGCCCTGGAGCGCTGCCGCAAGGCTCGCCTGGAGATCCTCAGCGAGATCATGCTGCCCTGCATTGCCGAGCCTCGCGCCGAGGTTTCCGAGTTCGCCCCCAAGATGATCTCCATGAAGATCGACGTGGACAAGATCCGCGAGGTCATCGGTTCCGGCGGCAAGACCATCCAGAAGATCTGTGCCGACACCGGCGCCAAGATCGACATCGACGACGACGGCTCCGTGTTCATCTCCGCGGTGGACTCCGCCGCCGCCCTGGCCGCCAAGAAGATGGTGGACGATATCTGCTTTGTCCCCGAGGTGGGCAAGCTCTACTATGGCAAGGTGGTGCGCATCCTGCCCATCGGCGCTTTCGTCGAGCTGGCGCCCGGCAAGGATGGCCTGGTGCACATCTCCAAGCTGGAGAACCGCCGGGTGGAGAAGGTGGAGGACGTGCTGAACATCGGCGATATGACCTGGGTCAAGGTCATGGAGATCGACGAGAAGGGTCGCGTGAACCTCTCCCGCAAGGATGCCCTCAAGGAAATGAACCAGAAATAAGAAGAAACGCGCCCCGAGCTGCTTTGCAGCCCGGGGCTTTTTGCAGTCCCATAGACGCCGTAGGGGCGGCAATCTGCCGCCCGTAAGCCCCCCGGTGATGTCGTAGGGGCGGCCTTTATGGCCGCCCGTCGGGCACCCGCGATTCCCGCAAAGCCCCCGGCGGTACACCGCACCCTGTAGGGGTCGATCTCCGATCGACCCGCGGGCGGGGATCAACCCCGCCCCTACGAAGCGTCCGGGGGCGTGACCGTGGGCCGTTGTGCGTCTGGATCCCTGATGGCTCACGCAAAAAAACCCGGAACCGCGAAACCAACGCCTCTATTTTGCGGTATATAGGGTGAGAGAACAAGAAAGGAGGCGACGCCATGGAAGATTCCGGGATTGTAGCCCTCTACTGGGCGCGAGAGGAAGCCGCCATCGAGCATACCGCCCAAAAATACGGCGCATATCTGGAAAAGATCGCCTGCAACATCCTTTCCGACCGGGAGGACAGCCAGGAATGCGCCAACGACACGTATTTGAGAGCCTGGAACTCCATGCCCACCCAGCGTCCCAGCGTACTCACCACCTACCTGGGCAGAATCGTCCGCGGGCTGGCCATTGACCGCTACCGCCGCCGTACCAGCGCCAAGCGGGCGCCCTCCACCTATGCCCTTTCTCTTTCGGAGCTGGGAGAGATCTGCGGCGGGGAGGAGCCCGAGACGGTTCTACAGCAAAAGCACCTGGAGGAGGCCATCGGCGCCTTTGTGCGCGGCCTCTCCCCGGAGGCGCGGACATTGTTTCTCGGGCGGTATTATTATTTTGACTCGCTCAAGGAGGTGGCCGCCTACTGCGGCATGGGCGAGGCCAAGGCCAAGAGCCTCCTCCACCGCACCCGCCAAAAGCTGCGGATCTATTTGGAACAGGAGGGATTTTCCCTATGAAGCCAGAACAATTGCTTGACGCGCTGGCCGCTGTGGATGACGCTTCCCTGGAGGAGGTGAACGCCAGGCGGCAGCAAAAAAAGTCCCGCCGGTGGGGAAGGTGGGCGGCACTGGCGGCCTGCCTGTGCCTGATCACTGGGATCTTCCTCTGGCGCAGTGCACCGGCCGCGCAGAAGGAGCAGCCCGGGATCACCCTGAGCGAGGATGGCGTCACCATCCCACCCATGGAGGTGTCCCTCTCAGCCAACGAGAATGCCGCTATGCTGGCCTTTTTCATCTACCAGGGGCGGTGCTATGTCCAGTATGAGTGGATTGACCACGGAGATGCGCTGGTAGGGGAGTACCTGGGCACGGCCACGGGGCTCATCGACGAGTGGACACCCCAGGAGGGCTATGTGGATTTGGCCGGCAGCGTGCAGGGAGACTTCTACGCCGTCAACGGCTATGACCCCTCGTTTATGCTCTGCATGGCCTATGAAGACGGCCAGGTTTCCACCTACGTCTGCAATACGGGGATCACGCTGAAATATGGACGGGAGCTCTTTGAAGACAGGCTGCACCTTTCGGAGAATCTGGCGTCAGCCTCCTGGGAGACGCGGGAATCCTGGTACCACTCCCAGGGAGAGGTGCATCCATTCCAGAGCGAGGAAGCCCTCTCGGACTTCCTTGAAGCAATCGACGAGGCGGAATTTCTGCCCAGCGATCAGGTGCAGCCCAGCCTGGTGGACTTGGAGGAATACCATTTCTATTTAGAGCTTACCAATGGCACCACCGTCCACCTGCGTCTGAGTGAAGGCGGCTACGTCCGCTACCAGGGCTTGTGGGACGTCTGCGTCCAGATCCCGCCGGAGATCTACCAAGCCCTCTGCGTCCAGTTTACGCCGTAATCTCCCACTCTCTTACGGTTCGATTGCGGAATTTCTCCTGGTTTGCTACAATGAGGCCAGAGGTGAACACCATGTACCAACTGGACAAGCAAAAATTCGGCGCCTTTGTGACGGCGCTGCGCAAGGAACAGGGCATGACCCAGAAGGAGCTGGCCAGCCGGCTCTATCTTTCGGACAAGGCCGTGAGCAAATGGGAGACGGGGGTCAGCGTCCCGGATACGACTTTGCTCATCCCGCTCTCGGAAGCGCTGGGCGTGACGGTGACAGAGCTCCTCCTGGGTGAGCGGGGAGAGAAGTCATTGCCGCCGGAACAGGTGGAAGCCCTGGTGAAAGCGGCCATTCAGTATCCGGGCGGGAAGAGCCGCGCCTTTCAAGAGAAGAGCCCCTGGCCGGTGCGCTACCTTGTGGCGGCGGTGGTCTGCGGCCTGGGGCTCTGGGGCAATCATCGCCTGGCCGTGCCGTCCGCAACCGTCTCCACCCTGGCGGTGCTGGCGCTGATCTTCGGGGCATACTTCTGCTTTTTTGTCAAGCGTACCTTGCCCTACTACCATGACCTCGATCGCATCGGCGCGGTTTCCGACGGCCCCTTCCGCATGAACCTGCCTGGCGTGGCCATCAACAACCGCAACTGGCCAAAGCTGATTCTGGTGGGGCGGTGGTGGTCATGCGCCGTCGCGGCGCTCTGGCCGCTGGCAGCCTTGGCGCTGGGCAGTCTCTTCCCGCGGCTTTGGCAATGGGCGGAGTTGCCGCTGGCGCTGCTCATCACCCTGGGCGGCCTGTTTGTTCCCATGTGCCTGGTGGGAAAGCGATATGAATGAAGAATACCGTGGTAAATGGCATCCCACGGTATTTTTATGGCTTACTATTTGAGCGCCGGAATCAGCACCTCGGCGAAAGGCTCGTCTCCCTTCATCACGGTGAACTGATACACCGGCTGGTAAAATCCCTTGGTGTCTGACTGGTAGGTAATGGCGCAGGCCGTCACCGTGGCCTCCAAGGGCTGGAGGGAGGCAAAGGTGACGGCGCCGTCAAATGCGCCGCTGGTCATGCGGTCATAGGCTTCGGCCTTGGGGAGAAGGGACTCCTCCCGCTGGGGCGTCAGCGCCAGCAGGTGGTTTTCCACCCGCTCCAGCAATCCGTCCACCACACGGCAGCGGAGCTCCCCGCCATAGATTACATCGCCCACGGGGAGAAAGTCCGCCGTAAATTGGAAAATGTCCGGATCCTCCTGGGAAAATGCCGCGCCCTCGGGCACCGCGATTCCAAGCTGGCCGAGCAGCCCCCGCAGCTCTGCCTCGCTTCCTTCCGAAACTGCCAGCGGCGTACCCAGGCGGTAGGTGTAGCTGCTGTCGCGGTAGTCCACCGAGAGGGTATCGCCGGAGGAATGGTTGGCGAAATAGGTCATGTCGTCGTAGTAGTAGGCGTCGGAGAAGGTAACGCCCGCCCCCTGGGCGAAGGCTGCGGCAAAGTCCTCGCAGCTTTCTTTGTTGAGGGATTCTGTCCGGTAGACCATATGCGCCCGTACCGGGTTGCGGTTTGCGGAGGGCTTGCGGGAATCGCGGGTGCCCTTGGGCGGATATATAATCCGCCCCTACAGGTGCGGTGGAAACTTCGGGTGTACCCCGTAGGGGCGCGTCCGCGCTACATGCATCCCGGAAGGAAAATGTCTCCCTTTTTTGCGGGATCTGTGTTATACTAAGAAAAGTTAGCTCCCCTGCAGCCTGCTGCAAATTCATGGAGCGAGGAGTGAGCCATGGACGACCAATCCTACAACCCCAACGGCGGCTACAATTATTCGCCCAAACCGCCCAGACGCAGCTTCAACGGAAAAACACTGGTGAAAATCCTGGTGATTCTCGCCGTGGTAATCGTGGTGGCCACAGTGGCACTGGGCTCTTTCTACACCATCGGTGAGCAGGAGAACGCGGTGGTGACCACCCTGGGCGTGCCCCAGACCGTCACCTCTCCCGGTCTCCACTTCAAGATTCCCTTCATCCAGCGGGTGCAGAAGGTGGATATGACCATCAAGGGCTTCTCCATCGGCTATGATGTGGACTCCAACGAGTCCAACGCCGAGGAAAGTCTGATGATTACCAGCGACTTTAACTTTGTGAACGTGGACTTCTTCCTGGAGTATCGCGTCACCGATCCGGTGAAGTACCTCTATAACAGCTCCAACGCCGTGGGCATTCTCAAGACCCTGGCGCAGAGCTATATCCGCGACACCATCGGCCTTTACCCGGTGGACGACGTCATCACCTCCGGCAAAAACCAGATCCAGGCGGAGATCAAGGAAAAGATCATGAACCGCATGGACGAGGAGGATCTTGGCGTGCAGCTGGTGAACCTCACCATCCAGGACGCCGAGCCGCCCACGGCGGAGGTGCTGGCTGCCTTCAAGGACGTGGAAAACGCCAAGCAGGGCTCCGAGACCGCGGTGAACAACGCCAACAAGTATCGAAGCGAGCAGATTCCCGCCGCGGAAGCCCAGGCCGACCAGATTTTGAAGCAGGCCGAGGCCGACAAGCAGAGCCGCATCAACGAGGCCACCGGCCAGGTGGCGCGGTTCAATGCCATGTACGAGGAATATAGCAAGTTCCCCGGCATCACCAAGCAGCGCATGTACTATGAGGCCATGGAGGATCTGCTGCCCGGCTTGAAGGTCATCCTCACCGACGAGAGCGGCAACAGCCTCAAGATGTTCAATTTTGCAGAGTAAGGAGGGAATCACCGTGAAGAAAATCGTGAGAAATATCGTGATCGTGGTTCTGGTGCTGGTGGTTCTCGTGGGCGCTGTGGGCTGCCTGGTGGTCACGGAGGAGAATGAGTATACCATTGTGCGGCAGTTTGGCAAGGTGGTGGACATCCGCGCCACCGCCGGCGTGAGCTTCAAGCTGCCCTTTATCCAGGAGACCCAGACCCTGCCCAACACCGTGCTTCTTTATGATCTGCCCGTGTCCGACGTCATCACCAAGGACAAGAAGACCATGGTGGCCGACAGCTTTGTCCTGTGGCGGATTGAGGATCCCCAGCGGTTTATCCAGACCCTCAACTCCAGTGTCACCAACGCCGAGAGCCGCCTTTCCACCCTGGTCTATAACGCCATGAAGACCACCATCTCCGGCATGAACCAGAGCGAGGTGATCTCCGGCCGGGACGGCGAGCTGGCCAGCGCCATCAAGGACAGCATCACCGGCCTGGATCAGTACGGCATTGAAATCATCGCCGTGGAGACCAAGCGCCTCGACCTGCCCGACGACAACAAGGAGGCCGTCTACCAGCGTATGATCTCCGAGCGGAACAACATTGCCGCCCAGTACACCGCCGAGGGCGAGAGCGAAGCGCAGATGATCCGCTCCGAGACGGACAAAGAGGTGGAGATCATGCTCTCCGAGGCCAAAGCCCAGGCGGAGGTGCTCCAGGCCGAGGGCGAGGCCGAGTATATGCGCATCCTCTCCGACGCCTATGCCGATCCCCAGCGGGCGGAGTTTTATAACTTTGTCCGAAGCCTGGACGCGGCCAAGGCCAGCCTCACCAACGAGGAGAACGTGCTGATTCTAGGCCCCGATTCTCCCCTGGCGCAGATCTTCTACGACGCCGGTTTGGAAGCGGCGCCGGCGGAATAAGAAAGGACGGGTGAGCCATGCAGACGGATCTCCGGGGACAGAATCACAAAGAGAAGAAGAGCGGGGGAGAGGTCAAGCGCTCCCTCCGGTTTGTGGGCACAGCGGCTGCGGTGCTGGTGGTGCTGGGACTGGTGTTGGGTTTGCAGCAGATTTTGTTCCCCAACCGCCTGGAGAAGACCTACCAGGGCATGCTGCTCTATGCCGACGGTACAGCGCCGGAGGCCGTCACTGTGACCGTCCAGGGTACCTATACGGCTTCGAGTACCATCAGCCAGGAGGAGACGTTCCTGGGCGGAGAGAATGGCGGGCTCTTTGTCAACGGCATGCTGCTCGCGCGGAACGTGCCATTCTCCGAAACCACCAGCGACTACTGCTGCATCCGCGACGATAATACCCACGTGCTGTTGTCAGCGGAGAAGGAGATGAACAGCGTGGTGGCGGAGTTCTGGTATGACCAGGAGGCGGGCGCCATCGTCCCGGAGGGCGAGGGGCAGCTTTGCCTGCTTCTGGCGCCGGCGGCGGACGAAGCCGAGGCCGAGGAGAAGGTGGAAGCCTTCCTGGCGCTCCCGGAGACGAAGCTGTGGCTGCCGGAATTCACCTGGGAATTTGAATAAAAAAGCCCCGGGCGAACGCTTTTGCGTCCGCCCGGGCTTCGTCATAAATGTGTGGTAGGGGCGGCTATCAGCCGCCCGCAATACCCGCCGCACCCGTAGGGCGGCATGCCTTCAAGCTGCCGCTCCTACCAGGCCGTTTCGCGGTCGGGTCGATGAGGACATCGACCCCTACAGGGTGCACCCAAAATCGCACCGCACCCGTAGGGGCGGCTATCAGCCGCCCGCCTGTGCGGGACGGGTGTGTACATTGGATACGTTACTTTTCTAAGCTTATATAATATATATATTATATATTTATATTTATTATAATAAGTACTGTACACACGTACTCAAAAGCCTGCAAACCCTTGGAAATACTGGGCTTGCGCCGTGACGAAGAGGGGAATTTTCTTCGCCTCAGGCCGTACATATGTGCTCACTCCGCGCCCAGGGCGTGGAGTTCCTTTACAAAGGCGGCCTTGTCCGTCGCTTTGAAGAAGGCGCTGCCGGCCACCAGCACATCCGCCCCGGCCTCAACGCAGGTTTTGCCGGTGGCGGTGTTGATGCCGCCGTCCACCTCCACCTCGCAGGAAAGGCCTTTTTCTTGGATCCAGCGGCGAATGGCCGCAATTTTGGGCATCATATCTTCCATGAAGGACTGCCCGCCAAAACCCGGCTCCACGGTCATCACCAGGATTAGGCTCACCTCGTCGAGGTACGGCAGCACGGCCTCGGCGGGGGTGGCGGGCTTGATGCTCAGCCCGGCGCGCACACCCTTTGCCCGGATGCGGCGCAGCGCCTCGTGGGTATGCTCGGCGGTGTCGGCCTCCACGTGGATGGTCAGAATGTCCGCGCCGGCGTCGCAGAAGCGCTCCACATACCGCATGGGGCGGTCGATCATCAGGTGGACGTCCAGCGTCAGGTCAGTGATGGGGCGCAGCGCCGCCACCGTGGAGAGGCCGAAGGCGAAGTTGGGCACGAACATACCGTCCATCACGTCCACGTGGATGTAGTCGGCACCCACCGGGGCGAGGGCGCGGACGTCGCGCTCCAAATTGACCATGTCGGCCGAGAGAATCGAGGGACAAACCTTGACCATAAAAAGACCTCCGGGTAAAAATTTGTAAAATTCTGTACCCCAGCCGCCGCCTGCGGCATAATAATGGGTATACGGCAGTGCGGGGAAAGGCTCCTTCGCTGCCGCGCAGGCCTGCTCTGCCGTTGGAGATAGGAGGCTGCGCACAGCCAGTGTGCAGTCTCCAATGAGAAAATACAGTATTTTCATTATACCAACATTAAAAATTGCTGTCAATCCCGGGGAGGCGGCCGGGGATTCTTGCATTTTGTTGTCCCGCGTGCTACACTTAATCCAACCATTTTCCCGCAGCAGCGGGAGGAAAGCGGAGGGATACCCGATGCAAAAGCGAAAAAAGCCCACAGTGGCCGCGATCTATGCCCTGGGGCTCACAGTGCTCGTCTATAGCCTGCTCTTTCCCCTGGAGGGCTTCGGGGATTTCCTCAAGTGCGCGCTCCTTGCTTGGGCGGTCTACGCCCTGGTGGGCGCCATCACAAAGAAGGATCCCACCCGCCAAGCGCCCGAGGAGCCGGTTAAGGAGGCGCCAGAGGAGCCGAAGAAGCCCAAGGAGCCGGACAAGCCTGCCGACGACCCGGAGCTTGCGGCGATGCTGGAGCAGGGGCAGCAGGCCATGGTCAAGCTCCAGTCTCTGCTCGACGGGATTCGGGACTACCGCGTCTCGGCCAAGATCAAGCAGATCGAGGCGCTCACCGGCGCCATTCTCCGCCAGGTGGAGCGCAGCCCGGACAAGCGCAAGGCGGTGCGGCAGTTTATGAACTACTATCTTCCCACCACCCTCAAGCTCCTGGAGCAGTACGTCCAGCTCCAGGACGTGGGGCTGAAGGGAGAGAACATCCAGTCGGGCATGGCGCAGATCGAAGCCCTGCTCGACAAGGTGATCGTGGCATTTCAGAAGCAGCTGGACGGGCTCTTTGTCCGGGAGGTGGTGGACATCACCGCCGACATCCGGGTCATGGAGCAGATGATGGCGCAGAACGGCCTCACCGACCGGCAGGATTTTCACGTGTGATAAGGAGGCAAATCCATGGAAGGTTCCATTCCCAAGCTCACTTTGACCCCGGACTTGACCCAATCGGCGCCGCCCGCGCCCCCTGCCCAGCAGGTGGAGGAGGCCGCGGTGCTCACCCCCGAGGAGCGCCAGGCGGTGGACAGCTTCGCCAAGGAGATTGACCTGCACAACACCCAGCAAATTCTCACCTACGGCGCGGCGGCGCAGCAGAACATCGCCGACTTCTCCCAGGGCGCTCTGGAGGCCGTGCGCACCAAGGATATGGGTGAGGTGGGGCAGATGCTCACCGACCTGGTGGCGGAGCTGGGCAAGATCGAGCCGCCCCAGGAGAAGAAGGGGCTGGCGGGGCTCTTCCACCGGGCGAAGGACTCCCTGGAGAATTTAAAGCTCCAGTATAGCAAGGCCGAGGAGAATGTGGATCGCATCGTCCAGGCGCTGGAGGGGCACCAGGTGACGCTGATGAAGGACATCGCCGTGCTCGATCAGATGTACGAGAAGAACCTCCAGTACTTCAAGGAGCTCACCATGTACCTCCTGGCCGGCAAACAGAAGCTCAAAGAAGAGCAGGAGGGCACCCTGGCGCAGCTTCGCGCCGCGGCGGAAAAGAGCGGCCGGGCGGAGGACGCCCAGGCCGCCAATGACTACGCCAACCGTCTGGAGCGCTTTGAAAAGAAGCTCCACGACTTGGAGCTCACCAGAATGGTGTCCCTCCAGATGGGGCCGCAGATCCGCATGATCCAAAATAACGACACCTTGCTCACCGAGAAAATCCAGACCTCCCTGGTGAACACCATTCCGCTGTGGAAGAGCCAGATGGTGCTGAACTTGGGGATTCACCATGCCCAGCAGGCCATGGAAGCCCAGCGCCAGGTGACGGACATGACCAACCGGCTTTTGAAGACCAATGCCGACATGCTCAAGATGGCCTCGGTGGAGACGGCCAAGGAATCCCAGCGGTCGGTGGTGGATTTGGAGACCCTCCAGCACACCAACGAGCAGCTCATCTCCACCCTGGACGAGGTGCTGGAGATCCAAAAGGAAGGCCGCCAGAAGCGCGCCGAGGCCGAAACCGCCCTAAGGCAGCTGGAGGGCGAGCTGCGCCAGAAGCTCCTGGAGCTTCGAAGCTAACCGCGGGAGGAGGATCCCATGAAGCTATTGAAAAAACGCTGGTTTGCCATTTTGGTGGCGGTGGTGATGATCGTGGCGGCCTTGGCCATCAGCCAAAGCCGCACCCATTCCACCACCGATTACCAGCCCGAGAGCGCCTCGGCCGCCCGGCGCTGGGGTGAGGAGCATGCCGGCGCCTATGAAAAGTTCCTCTCCGACGGCGCTGGGCTCTTTTCGAGCGGCGCCCTGGAGGACATGGCCGCGGAAAACGGCGCCCTGGACTACCGCTTCGGCACCATTTTGGGCGTGGCCACGGTCAACTCCGTCTCCGGCGATATGGGAACGGTGGCCTACAATGTCTCTGACCAGCTGGGCTTGGGCGAGAGCGACTTTTTGCTGCTGCTGGACGTTCAGGCGGAGGACTGGTACCTGGTCTACGGTACGGAAGTATCGCCCTATGTGGACAATGAATTGGAGATCATCTTCCGCGGCGCCATGGATCAGATGTTCACCCAGCCGGATCGCCAGATAAAGACGCTCTTTGCCGATCTCCAGGACTGGTGTGCCAAGAACCTGCCTTTGGCCAAGGAGGAGGGGCGCCATACCTCGGTGCTCTCCACCATTGGGGAGATCTTGTTCATTCTCATCGTGCTGGTGGTGCTGGTGGTGGCAGCCGTTGCGGCGTCGGCCATGCGCTTTGGCCGCCGGGTGTTCTTCGGCTTCCGCCCCTGGGGCTTCGGCGGCTTCTGGCGCGGTCCCGGGTACTGGCACCGTCCGCCTCCGCCGCCGGGATCCCACCGGGATCCGCCCCACCGGCCGGGCGGCTTCGGCGGAAGAGGCGGCTTCGGTGGTGGCAGCCGCGGTGGGTTTGGCGGTTCCGGCCGCGGCGGCGGAAGCCACGGCGGCGGCTTCGGCGGCTCCAGCCGCTAAGCATCACCTCCCGTTGATGCGGTAGGGGCGGCCTTTATGGCCGCCCGTACCGGAGTTGGAAAAGCAGGAGGTTTGAGCCTCCTGCTTTTTGCTTATTCCGCTTCCTGCGTTTCCTGCCGCTTTTTCCGCCGGCGCCTGCGCCGCAGGAGCACAATCACGACTACGATGACCACCGCCAAAATCACCAGTGCCGGCAGGGACGAGACAAGCCACAGCACCAACGCGCTCAGGAAGCTCACAAAGCCCTTCCAGCCGTCGGAGAAGGCGTCGGCGAGCTTTTCGCCGAAGGTGCGCTGCACCGGCACCGTAGGCGTGTAGACCTCCACCTCCTGGAGGTTGATGTCCACCGTGGAGTAGGCCAGGCGCTGATCCAAGTCGCGGAGATTGCGCTCGATGCTCTCAATCTCATACCGCACCTCCGAGAGCCGCTCCTCCAGGGTGATGAGGCTCTCCAAGTCGCCGCTCTCCTCGAGCATGGCAAGAAGCCGCTCCTCCTGGATGTTGAGACTCTCCAGTCTTGCTTCGTAGTCGGTATATTGGCTGGTGACATTTTGCGCCGAGCGGCCGGAATCGGTCACATTGCCGATGTTCCCGGCCTGGGTGAGGAAGGCGTTGAATTGGTCGGCGGGGACGCGCACGGTGTAGGTCGCCCACCGATCCACCACGGCGGTGGTGCCGTCGGCATAGGTACGGGTGTTGCCCTGCACCGAGGAGTCCTGGACAAAGCCGCCCAGGCTTGTGATGGTCTCCTCCAGCTGGCGCAGCGCCTCGTCAAACTTCGTTGTCTGCATGGTCAGGTAGCCGGAGTAGATGATCTTTTCCGTGAAATCCGCCGGGTCGAGGGCGGTTTCCTCTTCCGCGGATGCGCTCTCCGTGGGCTCAGCGGCGGGCATCTCCATGCTGTCTGTGCTGTCCGCGGTGCCCCAGTCCATAGCGGTGGCGCTGTTGGACTCCGGCGCGCTGGAAGCGGTCTGATCCATGGCGGTGTCGTAGCTCTTGGTCGCAGAGCAGCCGGCTGCCAGGGCGATGAGGAGCAGCAGCGCAAGAAGCGCAGCCAGGATTCGGGTCTTTCCCATGGTCATTCCCCTTTCTTTTGTGAAGTGAAGTCCCTCTACCCATAGAGACGTCATTTTCCATAAAATGTTCCGGGGAATTTGAAAGTTTTTCAATCTTTTTTACAGTCCGGTTCTGGCGGCGGTCATGGCCGAGACCTCGTAGGCCACCCGGCGCTCATTGCCGCTTTCGAGCACCTTGACGTACTCCCGGCTCTGGAGGCGGCCGGTGAGCTCCAGGGTATCGCCCACTTGGCAGGCGGCCACCAGCTCCGCCGTGCGTCCCCAGAAGATGCAGGGAATGTAGTCCGAGCGGTGGTAGGGGCGGTTCACCGCCAGCATCACGTCGCAGATCTCCCGCCCCAGGGGCGTCTTGCGGTGCACCGGCTCCTTGCACAGTGTCCCGGCCAGGTAGACTTCGTTGTGGGGCTCACCCTCGCAAGCGGTGAGGGATTCCGCGTAGACCGACACCACCAGCCGCCGCCCGGTGGCAGCGCGGCTGTTGAAGGAGCGGATTTGGCCGCTCACCTCGATCATGGAGCCGCCGCTGAGATCCATGGCGCACAGCACCTCCTCGGACACCAGCACCGGCAGAATATCCACCGTGCCGGACAGGCGCTCCACCTCCAGGGTGAAGCGGTAGAACCGCTTGCCGTGATTTTCGTGGGAAAAGGCGGGCAGCTCATAGAGAGAGCCCCGCAGGATGACGCGATTGGCCGATTGTTCCATTCCTCCACCTCATTTTCTTCGTATGCCACACTATATGAGTGTGAGACAAAGAAAATGCCGCGGCCGCAGGATTAGCTGCGGCCGCGGAGTTTTGCAAGGAGTGTCTCGAGGTAGTCCGGCAGGGGACAGGTGAGGGTCATGACCTCGCCGGTGCGGGGGTGGCGGAAGGTGAGGGCGCGGGCGTGGAGGCATTGGCTGTCCTGCCCCAGCTCCGGTTTGCCCCGGCCATAGACCATGTCGCCCACGATGGGGTGGTTGCGATAGGCCATGTGGACGCGGATCTGGTGGGTGCGGCCGGTCTCCAGGCGGCATTCCAGAAAGGTGTAGCCGGAAAACCGCTCCAAGACCTGGAAATGGGTCACGGCATGCTTGCCGCTGGATACCACGGCCATTTTCTTGCGATCGGTGGGGTGGCGGCCGATGGGGGCGTCGATGGTGCCGGAATCGGCCTTGACGCCGCCCACCACCAGGCACACGTAGGTGCGCGAGAGGGAGTGATCCTGGAGCTGGGCGGCCAAAGCCTGGTGGGCAAAGTCGTTTTTGGCCACGATCAAAAGCCCGGAGGTGTCCTTGTCGATGCGGTGGACGATGCCCGGGCGCAATGTGCCGTTGATGCCCGAGAGGGAATCCCGGCAGTGGTAGAGCAGGGCGTTGACCAAAGTACCCGACCAGTGCCCCGCCGCCGGATGTACCACCAGCCCCTTGGGCTTGTTGATGACCAGGAGATCGTCGTCTTCATAGACGATGTCCAGGGGAATATCCTCGGGCGCCAAGGTCAGCGGCTCCGGCTCCGGGATTGTCACCTCCAGGGTCTGACCGGCCTGGAGGCGTTCATTTTTCTTTAAGATGCGGCCGTTGGAGGTCACTCTGCCCTCCTCCAGGAGCCGCTGGGCGGCGGAGCGGGTGAGGCCGTCCACGAGCCTGGCCAGCGCCTGATCTGCCCGCTCGCCGTCGAGATCAGCGGTCAGAATCATGGCTTGGCTCCTTTCCCGCCTTGCGGTCGAAGAAGAGGACGTAGACCACCAGCAAGATGGCGCCGCAGACCAGGAAACTGTCAGCCACGTTGAATACGGCGAAGCGCATAAATTCCACCTCGAACATATCCACCACGTAGCCGAGGAACAGCCGGTCGATGAAGTTTCCGGCGGCGCCTCCAGCGATGGCGGCCAGCGCCCACAGCCCCAGGGAATGGGTGATCCACTTGCGGCGAACAGCCAGGAAAAGGGCAACGAAGATCAGAAGGGTGACCACCACGAAAAACCACCGCTGCCCCTGGAGCAGGGAGAAGGACATGCCGGTATTTTTTACATAGGTGAGGTGGATGACCCCCGGCCACAGGGGCACCACGCCGCCCAGGGGAATGTGCTGTACCACCAGGTACTTGACCACCTGGTCTAAAACGACGGAAAAGACGGCAAAGGCCGCCAAAATGCCATAGAACATACAGTCCTCCCAGGAAATAAGCCGCAGAGAACGCGGCGGAATATCTAATACTATACCATGAAATGTCCGCCGGGACAACGAGAATTCAGCGTGTCGAAAAAGTATTTTCGCCCCGCTGTGCGGATTTTGAAACTTTGAAAAAAGTTTCAAAATCCTGTTGATTGAACGCGCGGTGGGCTTTTTGCCCCCCGC
>NHCFR00700__coassemble_1040_pt1 | contig 34294 bp, 29 predicted proteins | sample NHCFR00700__metabat2_high_PE_007 | metagenome-assembled genome bin NHCFR00700 | reverse complement strand
ACACCCCCCCGCTGCTCTGTCTCATCAGTCTTCTGCGGGGTTTTTCAACAGTCTGTCTCCCTTTTGCGAATAAAAATTTTCCCCAGGCAAACACTATGCACGGGGTGATTTGGATGAAAAAGAAAAAGGCAAGTCCCATGGCGCACGAGCTGCGGGATTGTCCCGTGCCGCCGGTGAAGGGTGCGGTCACCGACCAGGAGGATGTGCTGCTCCGTCCCGAGGGAAGCCTGGGACCGAAGCCCACGGCCAATTTGGACGATACGATTATTTTTGACAGCTGGATGTGACGCCATCCGCCGCCGGCGCATAAGATGTCGTGGAAGCAATGCTTCCGCGACATTTTTTTAGGAGGGTTTTCCATGGCCTGCAATTCCAATAACTCCTGTTCCTCCAACCGCTGCGCGATCACGTTCCCCGATTTCGTGGCCAACGCCTGCTGCAACCCCTGCTGCGCCACCAGCTGCGGCTGCGGCAGCACCTGCGGCAACTCCTGCGGCTGCAACTGTGGCTGCAATTCCGGCTGCAACTCCGGCAGCAACTGCGGCAGCGGCGGCAGCAGCAGCGGCAACTGCTCGTGCTCCTGCGACACCAGCGGCTGCATCTGCACCTGCGACTGACTACCATATTCCCGGGGCGGCACGCCGCCCCGTACATCCAAAACAAGCGTCGCCCAGCAGGCCGGGCGGCGCTTTGACTTGTGCGGTTCATAACCCGCCCGCAGGCGGCGCAAAGATGCACAAAACTAGGTAGGGGCGGCATGTATGGCCGCCCGGAACCGGGTGCATCGGCCACCAGCCCTGTGTTTGTCGTACCCGGTTCCGGACGCGCCATGCGCGCCCCTACGGTCTGCGTGGCCGGCGGAGGTGCATCCGACACGGGAGTGCGACACGGGCGGCCATTTAGGCCGCCCCTACACCCCCGCCTCCGGTTCTGTTGTAGCAGGCCGGGCGGCGCTTTTTTTGTGCTAATCCGCGTCTAGGAAGCGCGCCTTGAGCTTTGCGAGGCTCTTTTCGGTGACGCCGATATCGCGGAGGTAGGGCACAATTCCCCCGAATTCCCGGGTGAAAAAGTCGTAAAAATCCAGCATGGCCTGGAAGGGCGTCTGGAAGACATAGTCTTCAAAATTTCCCGGCTCCTTGCGGATGGTGATGCGCCCCGTGCGCATGCCCTCGAACATATCCTGGAGGTACACCTGGCTCAGGCAGTAGTCCGCGGCGATATCCTCCCGGCTCACGCCCACCGCGCCCAAAAGGCAGCAGGCGATGATGCCCGTGCGATCCTTGCCGGTGGTGCAATGGAAGAGCACCGAGCCCTCGGCCTCGGCCAAGGCAGTGACCACGTCGCGCACCCAGTCCCGGTGCTCCCGCGCCCGCTTGATATACACCTTGTCCCAGGAAAAAGGCCCCTCGGGCAGGTTTTTCTTTTCAAAGGTCTCTGCGCCGCCGGGGAGGGAGATTCTCCGGTAGGGGAAGACCTCCGCCAAGGCGCTGGGACGCCAGGCGATCTCCGCCTCGCCCCGGAGGTCGATGCTCTCCCCCAGCCCCAGCGCCCGAAAATAGGCGATGCCTTCTTCCGGCAGGCCGCAGGGCGCCTCACTGCGGTAAAATACGCCCCAGCGCGTCGCGCCCCCCGCGGCGGCGTATCCGCCCAGATCCCGGCAGTTCATAAGCCCGGGCACCAAAAGTCGTCTCGTGGGATGCACTGAATCACGCTCCTTCTCGTTTTCTACCATCATACCACAGTTTTCGTCCCTTGGACACCTCTTTTTGCCCGCTCCGTCAATTTGCCGGGAAATTCCACCGCCGCAGCGGGGCGGTTCCAGGAGAATTTCTAATTGTACTGCACAGCGATCAATGGTATAATATTCAGAAAAGAAAATTTATTGGATGGAATGCGCTGTGAAGTATGGAATCTGGAATGTAAAGGAGCAAAATCCCCAGGCGCAGCAGGCGCTGATGGAGGCCGGGTATGCCCCCCTCACTGCCGCCGTGCTCTCCGCCCGGGGCTATGATACGCCGGAAAAAGCCCGGCACTTTCTCACCGCGGACGAGCCGCTGGAGGATCCCCTGGCCTTGATTGACATGGCTCCGGCCGTGGCGCGGGTGCGCGCGGCGCTGGAACGGGGCGAGACCATCGCCGTCTTCGGCGACTACGACGTGGACGGCATCACTGCCACCTGCCTTTTGACGGAGTTTCTCCGCAGCCAGGGCGGAAGGGTGGTCTACTATATCCCCGCCCGCATCGAGGAGGGCTACGGCCTCAACCGCGGCGCCATCGCCGCGCTCAAGGAGCAGGGCGTCAGCCTCATCGTCACCGTGGACTGCGGCATCACCGCCGACGACGAGGCCGCTTACTGCCGCGAGATCGGCGTGGATCTCATCATCACCGACCACCACGAGTGCCGCGCGGCGCTGCCCCCGGCGCTGGCCGTGGTGGATCCCCACCGCAAGGATCAGCCGGGGCAGCCCCGGAACCTGGCCGGCGTGGGCGTGGCCTTCAAGCTGGCCGCCGCATTGGTTGGAAGCCAGGAGGCCATCCTTGACCGGTTTTCCGACCTACTGTGCCTTGGCACCGTGGCCGACGTCATGCCTCTCACCGGGGAAAACCGCACCTTCGTGCTCCGGGGACTCAAGTCCCTGTCCAGTAGTCCCCGGCCGGGTCTCGCCGCGCTCATGGCAGAATGCGGCTGCGACCGCCGCGGTCTCACCGCCGCCACCATCGGCTACACCCTCGCCCCCCGGATCAACGCCGCCGGGCGCATGGGACAGGTGGGACTGGCCGCCGAGCTCTTCCTCACCCGGGACGAAGCCACTGCCCAGGAGCTCTCCCGCAAGCTCTGCCAGCTCAACCGCCAGCGCCAGGAGGTGGAGGCGGAGATCTACCAGGAGGCGCTGGCCATGCTGGCGCGAAACAAGGCCGGCCACGCCATCGTCCTGGCCGGCGAGGGCTGGCACCAGGGCGTCATCGGCATTGTGGCCTCCCGCCTGGCCGAGGAATTCGGCTGCCCGGCCTACCTCATCTGCCTGGACGGCGAGAAGGGGAAGGCCAGCTCCCGCTCCTACGGGGGCTTCAATCTCTTCGCCTCCTTGGAGGCGCAGTCCCACTTGCTCGAGAGCTACGGCGGCCACGAGCTGGCCGCGGGCTTTACCATCCTCCGCTCGGAGATCGACGCCTTCCGCGCCTCGGTGGAGCGCCAGGCAGCGGAATTTGTGGAAAGCGGCCAGTGCCGCGCCGCCCTGGAGGTGGACTGCGCCGTGGATCCCGCGCTGCTCACCGAGGAGAACATCCTCGCCTTAGAGCAGCTGGAGCCCTGCGGCGCCGGCTGCCCCAAGCCGGTGTTTTTCCTGGACGGTCTCAGTGTGGAGCAGCTGAGCGAGGTGGGCGGCGGACGGCACCTGCGGCTCCGGCTCCGCCGGGACGGCCTGAGCTTCGGCGCCATCTTCTTCTCCACCACCGCTGTGCGCGCCGGGATTGCCCTGGGCGACCAGGTGGAGATCGCCTTCACCCCCCAGATCAACGAATACCGGGGCGTCAAGTCTGTCCAGCTCAACCTGGTGGACATCCGCCCCGACCGGGTCAGCCGCGCCAACACCGGCGCCGGGCGCGCCCTCTATGAAAAATTCACCCAGGGTCAGCGCCTCACCGCCCAGGAGGCCGCCCTGCTGATGCCCCGGCGGGAGGACTTCACCGCCTTGTGGCGCTACCTGGCCGCCCACACCCAGAGCCGCCAGCTCACTGAGAACCTCTCCTGCCTGAGCCGCAAGCTCGCCCGTGCCGGGGCGCCCATGCCGCCGGGACGGCTGCGGATCTGCCTGGACGTCTTCGCCGAGCGGGGACTTCTCACCATGGAGGTATTGCGCGACCGGACGCGCATCCGCCTTGCGCCCAGCCGCGGGGAAAAGGTCAACCTCAACGAAAGCCCCATCCTCAAAACACTCAAAACGCAATGCTCAGAAAGCAGGTGACGAAATGGAAACTGCCGAAGCGAGATATCAATCCCTCATGCGCGCCATTGCCCGCCACGCCCCCACCACCGACATCGCCCTGGTGGACAAGGCGTACCACTACGCGGAGGAAAAACATAAAAAGCAGCTGCGCAAAAGCGGCGAACCGTATATCATTCATCCCCTGGCCGTGGCCGAGATCGTGGTGGAGATCGGCCTGGATACCGACGCCATCCTGGCAGCGCTGCTGCACGACTGCCTGGAGGACACCGACGCCAGCTTCGATGAGCTGGTAAAGCTCTTTGGCCGCACCGTGGCCGAGCTGGTGGAGGGCGTCACCAAGCTGACCCGGGTCAACTACTCCACCACCGAAGAGCAGCAGATGGAGAATCTCCGCAAGATGTTCATGGCCATGAGCAAGGACATCCGGGTCATCCTCATCAAGATCGCCGACCGGCTGCACAACATGCGCACCCTGGAGTATCAGTCCGGCCCCAAGCAGATCTCCAAGTCCACCGAGACCATGGAGATCTACGCGCCCCTGGCGCACCGCCTCGGCATGCAGAAGCTCAAGTGGGAGCTGGAGGACTTGTCCCTCCAGTACCTCGATCCCGAGGGCTACCACCAGATCATGGACTACCTGGCCGAGCACAAGGATTCCGACAACCGCTTCATGCAGGGCATCCAGATGAAGATCACCGAGCGGCTGGAGAGCGTGGGCATCCACGGCACCATCTATGGCCGCATCAAGCACGTCTACTCCATCTACCGCAAGCTCAAGGATCAGCACAAGACCATCGACGAGCTCTACGACCTCTACGCCTTCCGGGTCATCGTGGACGACATCCCCGACTGCTACAATGTCTTAGGTCACATCCACGACCTCTTCAACCCCGTGCCCGGGCGGTTTAAGGACTATATCTCCACCCCCAAGCCCAACATGTACCAGTCTCTCCACACCACGGTCATCGGCACCGAGGGCATTCCCTTCGAGGTGCAGATCCGCACCTGGAAGATGCACGAGACCGCCGAATACGGCGTCGCCGCCCACTGGAAGTACAAGCAGGGCGGCCAGGGCGCCGGCGAGGAGAAGGAGTTTGAGTGGGTGCGCCGCCTCCTGGAGAGCCAGCAGGACACCGAGGCCGAGGACTACATCCACTCCCTCAAGGTGGATATGTTCAACGACGAGGTCTTCGTCTTCACCCCCAAGGGCAAGGTCATTTCCCTGCCCGCCGGCTCCACGCCCATCGACTTCGCCTATGCCATCCACTCCGCCGTGGGCAACTCCATGGTGGGCGCCAAGGTGAATAACCGCATTGCCAGCTTCGACATGCAGCTCAAAAACGGCGACATCGTAGAGGTGCTCACCTCCAAGAGCGCCAAGGGTCCCAGCCGCGACTGGCTCAAGATCTGCCAGAGCAACCAGGCGCGCATCAAGATCAAGCAGTGGTTCAAGAAGGAAAAGCGCGAGGAGAACATCGCCCACGGCAAGGCCAGCTTCGAATCCGAGCTCAAGCGCATGAGCATCGACCCGGCTGTGCTGCAGAACGAGGACGTGCTGCCCACCATCTTGCGCAAGGTGAGCTTTGACTCTTTGGACGACATGTATGCCGCCATCGGCTACGGCGGCATGACGGCGGTGAAGTGCGTCAACCGCATCCGCGACGAGCTGGTGAAGGCCAGCAAGGCCGTCCCCGCCAAGGATCAGACGCCCAAGCCCCTTCAGGCCAACGGGAAGAAGGCCGCTGTGGCCTCCAACTCCGGCGTCATCGTGGAGGACATCGGCTCTTGCCTTTTAAAGTTCGCCCGCTGCTGCACCCCCGTCCCCGGCGACCCCATCATCGGCTTTGTCACCAAGGGCTATGGCGTGTCCATCCACCGCTGCGACTGTCCCAACGCCAGCCCCGCCCTCATCGAGCGCCAGCCTGACCGCTGGGTGCGCGCCTCCTGGGCCGACACCATCGCCGAGGAGGACTTTGCCACCTCCCTGGAGATTGACTGCAAGGATCGCGACGGCCTGATGCTGGATCTGGCCATGGTGATGACCAGCCTGAAGATCAAGGTCACCGAGATCTCCTGCCGCTCCATGCCCGACGGCAAGGCCGTGGCCAGCCTGACCTTCTCGGTGCACGACGTCAAGGAGCTCCAAAACGTCACCGCCAAGCTCCGCGCGGTCAACGGCGTGGAAAACGTCCGCCGCGGCAAGAACTGACGCGCAGCCGGTCATCATCATGATGTAGGGGCGGGCTTCATGCCCGCCCGTTGGGGCAGTCGCGATTTCCGTAAGACTTCCGCAAAACGCAACTGCGGTACGGGCGGCCATAAAGGCCGCCCCTACGAAAAACCCGGGAGCGTGTCGGCAAATATCATCATTCTTTGGAGGTTTCCTATGCGTGCAGTTGTCACCCGTGTCCGCTCGGCCTCGGTGGCCATCGATGGCCAGACCGTGGGCGAGATCGGCCAGGGCTTTCTCATTCTCCTGGGCGTCACCCAGGACGACACCCCCGCCCTTTGCCGCAAGCTCGCGGAAAAGGTGCTGGGGCTTCGCATTTTCCGCGATGAACACGATAAAATGAATAAGGGGCTTGCCGACGTGGGCGGAAGCGTCCTAGTGGTCAGCCAGTTCACCCTCTACGGCGACTGCAGCCACGGCCGCCGCCCCAATTTCCTCGCCGCCGCAGGCCCCGACGTGGCCGTGCCCCTCTACGAGCAGTTCCTTTCCGAGTGCGAGCGCCTGGGCTTCCCGCCCCAGCACGGCCAGTTCGGCGCCTATATGCAGGTTTCCTCGGTGAACGACGGCCCGGTGACCATGATCGTGGACACCCGGGATCTCAAATAAGGAGGTCAACATGGAGCTTTTCACCTTCCCCCTTGGGCAGCTGGAGACCAATTGCTACGTCCTTGCGGACGAAAAGACCCGCCGCTGCGCCATCGTCGATCCCGGTGACGACGGCGACGCCGTGGCTCAGTGGCTCTCCGGCAAGGGGCTCACCCCCGCCTACATCTTCCTCACCCACGGCCACTACGACCACGTGGGCGGCCTGGCAGCCCTCCGCGCGGCCTATCCCGATCTGCCCGTCTACGTCCACGCCGCCGACACCCGCCTGGCCGCCGCCATGACCCGGGGGCTCAGCTGGACGGACTTCTATGAAGACGGAGACGAAATTTCCATGGATTCCATCACCTTCCGGGTGCTGGAGACCCCCGGCCACACCCCCGGCTCGGTGTGCCTGCTTTGTGGGAATCTCCTCTTCGCCGGAGACACCCTCTTCGCCGGTTCCTGCGGCCGCACGGACTTCCCCGGCGGCTCGTGGAAGGCCATGCTCGCCTCCCTCAAGCGCCTTTCGGCGCTGCCGGGGAACTACACCGTCCTCCCCGGCCACGGCGAGGCCAGCACCCTCGACCAGGAGCGCCAAACCAATCCCTACATGAAAGAGGCTATGGCACAATGAAGCTCACCCTCCAAGGCCACAGCGAGCTCTACGCCGTGGAGCAGCTGATGATGCAGCTCTTCCCCGAGGAGGCCGAGGGCGAGGCCGTCTCCACCCTCTCGCCGGGGACAGCCTACCTCACCGCCACGGCCAAGATCACCCTCCACGGCCGCACCGGCCGCGGCACAAAGCGCCTTCCCATGGGCGAGAAGGACAATGTGCGCCTCCGGCGGCGGATTTTGCAGCAGAGCTTTTACCTGGCCGCCGTGGAAGTCCTGGGCTTTTCCCCGCCCTGGGGCGCCTTGGCCGGGGTGCGTCCCACAAAGCTGGTAAGCGCCCACCTCCTCTCCGGCGGCACGGAGCAGACTGCCGACAAGCTCTTAAAGGACACCTATTTTGTGAGCGGCGCCCGGCGGCGGCTTTGCATCGATTCTGCCCGCCACACCGTGGAGACCGCCCGGCTCCTCCGGCCAAAGGATCTCTCGGTGTACGTGGGCATTCCCTTCTGCCCCACCCGGTGCGCCTACTGCTCCTTTGTGAGCCAGAGCGTGGAGAAGTTCGGCAAGGATCTTGCCCCCTATCTGGACGCCCTGGAGCGGGAGATTCGCCGCACCGGCGCGCTGCTTCAAAAGACCGGCCGCACCGTCCGCACCCTCTACATGGGCGGCGGCACCCCCACCACCCTCTCTGCCCCTCAAATGGAGCGGCTTCTCTCCGTCATCCGGGAGAGCTTCGACCTCTCAGAGTGCCTGGAATTTACCGTGGAGGGCGGAAGACCCGACACCCTGGATCTAGAAAAGCTCCAGGTGATCCGCCGGGGCGGCGCCGATCGCATGAGCATCAATCCCCAGACCATGTCCGACGACGTTTTGCGGCGCATCGGCAGAAACCACACCACCGCCCAGACCCTCCGCGCCTATGAAGATGCCAAAACCGCCGGATTTGACGGCATCAACATGGACTTGATCGCGGGACTGCCCGGCGATGACGTTTCGTCCTTCCTCGCCTCGGTGGAGAAGGTCATCGCCCTCGAGCCCAGCAACATCACCGTTCACACCCTGGCACTCAAGAAAGCCGCCGCCCTCTACCAGAGCCGGGACGCCCTGCCCAGCGGCCAGGCCGTTTCCGAAATGCTCACCCGCACCGAGGAGGCTTTGCGCCGCGCCGGGTACGAGCCATACTATCTCTACCGGCAGAAGTACATGTCCGGCAGCTTTGAGAACGTGGGCTGGTGTAAGAGAGGCTTCACGGGGCTCTACAACATCTGCATGATGGAGGAGCTTCACACCATTCTCTCCCTGGGCGGCGGCGGCATGACCAAGGTCAACTTGGGACCCGGTCAGCTCCAGCGGTTCCACAACCCCAAGATTCCGGCGGACTACGTCGCCCGGATCGACCAAATCCTCGCCCAGAAGGAGCAGATCTTTGCCCTTTTGGAGGAGACCGACAGCCAGAGTCCCTGTCTATAGGAGGAAGTATGGATTTACTCTTTTCCCATGTCACCGCGGTGACCATGGATCCCGCCCGGGCGGTGCTGCCCGACGCCTTTGTGGGCGTGGAGGACGGCAAAATCGCCTACCTCTCCAAGAAGCCCCCGGAGGGAAAGCCGAAGAAGATCATCGAAGCCACGGGCATGGTCATGCTCCCCGGCCTCATCAACTGCCACGCCCACCTGGGGAACACCGTCCTCCGGGGCTGGGGCGACGAGGTGGATGAGCGTACCCGCCTCTCTGAGCGCCTCTATCCCCGGGAGGAGCAGATGGACGAGGCCGCCATCCGCGCTTCGGCGCTTCTCGCCATCGCCGAGAGCCTTCGCGCCGGTGTCACCTCCCTCTCCTGCCTGGAGACAGACTTGGAGGCCGTGGCCGGGGCGGCTGCCGAGAGCGGCATCAAGGCCAATATGGCGCCGGCCATGTCCATGTACCTGGGCGACGACTTTGACTTTGAAACCTACCCCGACTGCCAGGCGCTGGTGCGCGCTGTGGAGCGCTATCACGGCTATGACCACGGCCGCATCCGCATCGACGCCGGTCTTCACGGCGTCTACAGCTCCACCTACCAGCTCTGGGAAGCCCTCTCAGAGTACGCCATCAACGCTCACCTGGGGCTTCAGCTCCACCTGGCCGAGACGGAGACGGAAAACGAGGACGCCCTGGAGCGCGCCGGGCTCACCCCCGCGGCGCTCTTAGACTGCCACGGCCTGCTCTCCGTGCCCATCCAGGCCGCGGGCTGCGGGTGCCTGGCCGATGAGGACATGGCGCTGCTCGCCCGCCGGAAGGCCACGGCGGTGCACTGCCCCCTCTGCGAAGAAAAGCTGGGAAAGCCCTCGGCCAACCCTGCCGCCCTGGTCAAGGCCGGGCTCAACGTTTCGCTTGGCACCGGCTCCGCCGCCGAGGCGGGGAGCCTCGACCTCTTCCGGGTGATGCGGGCGGCGTGCCTTCAGTCCAAGGCCAAGGCGGGCGATCCCACCGCCCTCTCCGCCGAGGCCGCGCTGTTGATGGCCACGGTCTGCGGCGCCAAAGCCCAGGGAAGGGCGGCAGAGTGCGGCATGCTGAAGGTCGGCATGGACGCAGACCTGGTGCTTTTGGACTTCACCCAGCCCCACCTCATTCCCTGCCACAACGTCTATTCCAACCTGGTCTACTCCGCCTCGGGGGCGGATGTGGCCATGACCTTAGTGCGCGGCCAAATTCTCTACGCTGCCGGGGAATTCCCCACCATCGACCTTGCCAAGGTCATCGAAACACTCTCCCAGGCCATGCCTCGGATTTTTGCCGACAACAAGGAGGAATCATCCCAAGATGAAGGAACGTAAATCCACCGGCACGGCGTCCTTTCTCCAGGGTGCGGCCATGCTCTCCGCCGCCACCATCATCGTCAAGATCATCGGCGCCATCTACAAGATCCCGCTCCTGGGCGTCATCGGTGAGGACGGCTACGGCTACTTCAACACCGCCTACGACATCTACTCGGTGCTCTTGATGATCTCCACCACCGGCCTCCCCGTGGCCATGAGCCGCATGATCTCCGAAGCCCAGGCGCTGAACCAGCCCTCCCAGATCCAGAAGATTTTCTCGGTGTCTCTCAAGGTCTTCTTGTGCATCGGCATCGTGGGCAGCCTGGGGATGCTCCTCTTCTGCCGGCAGCTGTCGGTCTTGCAGACCACCTTCGACACCTCCTGGGCAGCCATCGCGGTTTTGGCGCCGTCGGTGTTCTTCATCTGCATCATCTCCGCCTTCCGCGGCTTCTTCCAAGGCCAGAGCAACATGGCGCCCACGTCCATCAGCCAGGTCTTTGAAGCCCTGTGTAAGCTCTTCATCGGCATGGCCTGCGCCCTCCTGGTCATGAAGGTCACGGGCGATCCCACCCTGGGCGCCGGCGGCGCCATTTTGGGCGTCACTGTGGGCTGCGTGGTGTCGGCGCTCTACCTGTGGCGGTGCTACCGCAAGGCCAGCCGCGACCTCCCCAGCGGCGGCGCGGTGAAGTCCACCCGCGCCACGGTGCGCCAGCTGCTACTCATCGCCGTTCCCATCACCCTGGGCGCGGCAGGCTTGCAGATCATCAACATGGTGGACACCATGGTCTATATGCGCCGCCTCACCGGCGTGCTCCACTTCACCCAGGAGTACACCGAGGACATCAAGGGCGTGTATAACTTCTGCCAGACCATCTTCAACCTGCCCTGCGCCATCATCACCACCATCACCATCTCCATCATCCCGGCCATCACCCGCCATTTGGCGCTGAACAACGCGCCGGAAGTCCGCCGCGCCGAAACCTCCGCCATGCGCCTGACCGGCCTCATTGCCATGCCCTGCGCCTTCGGCCTCATGAGCCTGGCTGAGCCCATCATGATTTTGCTTGGCCGGAGCGGGCAGTATTTGGATCTCTACGGCACTATCATGCTCTACCTGGGCGCCACGGTGATCTTCAACTCCATCGTCCTGGTGAGCAACGCCATGATGCAAGCCCACGGGGACGTGACCACGCCGGTCATCAACCTCATCATCGGCGGCGTGGTGAAGGTCATCGCCAACTTCTTCCTGGTGGCCAACCCCGATCTCCACATCGCCGGCGCCGCCATCGGCACCTTCATCTGCTATGCGGTCATCACGGCGCTCAATGGTATCGCCATCGTCCGCCGCCGGATCTTCGACCCCGGCTGCCTCAAGACCCTCTTCAAGCCCCTTTTGGCGGGGCTTCTCATGGGCGCGGTGACCTACATGGCCTACGGCTTCCTCGCCTCCGCCCTGGGCTCAGCCAAGCTCGCGTGCCTGGCGGCCATGGCCGTGGCCGTGGTGGTGTACGCCATTCTCGTCTACGCCCTGCGGATCATCACCTATGACGACTGCATGCTCCTGCCCGGCGGGGAAAAACTGGCGAAAATCCTCCATGCGGAGAAAAAATAGAACTTGCGAAAGTGGGATAATTATGGTAAATTACTTGAGCAAACCGCACTATGACATCTGGGATCTGGTGGAAATCACCCACATTCTCCGCAGCCCCGGAGGCTGCCCCTGGGATCAGGCACAGGATCACCAGTCCATCCGCCGCAACTTCCTCGAAGAGACCTACGAGGTCTGCGAAGCCCTGGACAACGACGATCTGGAGCTTATGAAGGAAGAGCTGGGCGACGTGCTTCTCCAGGTGGTCTTCCACGCCGACATCGAGCGGGATCGCGGGCGGTTTACCTTTGACGATGTCTGCGACCGGGTGTGCAAGAAGCTCATTTTCCGCCACCCTCACGTCTTCGGCGGCGATACCTCCAAATCTTGGGAAGACTGCAAAGCCTTGGAAAAGGGGCAGGAGACCACAGCGGAAAAGCTCGGCGCCGTGGCGCGCTCCCTGCCGTCATTGTGGCGGGCGGAAAAAATGGTGAACAAGGCCAAGAAAAACGGCGCCTGCTGGCCGGAGGACGACGCGCCCGCCGAGGCGCTTCTGGCCGCGGCCAAGGAGCTCTCCGCCGGCAACGGCGACGCTCTTGGAAAGGTGCTCTTTGCCGCCGCGGCCTGTGCCGCCAAGGAAGAGATCGATCCCGAGGCCGCCCTCCACGGCGCATGCGAGACGTTTCTTCAAAAGGTGGGAGCAGTGGAGCAGGCCGTGGGCGATTTGTCCCAAGCCAGCCGGGAGGAGCAGCTTTCCCACTGGCCGGAAGATTGATGGGCGTATGAATCCGTTCCCATTTGGGGAAACTGGAACGCATCAGCGTGTCGAAACAATCTTTTCGCCACGCTGGTGCGGATTTTGAAACTGTAAAAAGTTTCAAAATCCTGCTTTATGGAACGCGCAGGGGGCTTTTGCCCCCCGCACACACCCCCTGCTGCTCTCTCGCAAAAGCGTTTGGCGAGGATTTCAACAGCCTCGCGCATATATTTTGAAACAGAAAGAGGAAATACCAATGAACAAGATGGAACTCATTCAGGAAGTGTCCGAGCGCGCCGGCCTTGCCAAGAAGGACGCCGAGAAGGCGCTCAACGCCCTCCTCGACACCGTGGCCGACACCCTGGCCAGCGGCGACAAGGTGCAGCTGGTGGGCTTTGGCAGCTTCGAGACCAAGGCGCGGGAAGCCCGCACCGGCCGCAACCCCAAGACCAAGGAGCCCATTGAAATCCCCGCCACCAAGGTGCCGGTGTTCAAGGCGGGCAAAGCCCTGAAGGATCGGGTGGCCGAGTAAATGCGGCTGGACAAGTACCTCAAGGTCTCCCGCCTGATCAAGCGGCGCACCGTGGCCAACGAGGCCTGCGACAACGCCCGGGTCACGGTGAATGGCCGCCCGGCCAAGGCCTCCTACGACGTGAAGGTGGGCGACAAGCTCACCATCCAGTTCGGCCAGCGCACCCTCTCGGTGGAGGTCTTGCAGGTGGCCGAGGCCGTCCGCAAGGACGACGCCGTGGCCATGTACCGGGAAATTCCGGTGGAATAAGCACAAAACTCCCTCCCTTGGCATAGGCTAAGCCCAAGGGAGGGAGTTTTTATGATGGATCCAGCGAGAGAAGCCGCCGTGTGGGCGCGGGTGCGCGGCGAGCAGCCCCAGGAGCAGCCCCAGGCACCGACAGCGTCCCCTTGGAGCGCCGAGACGGCCGCGGCGCTCTATCAAGCCGAAGCGGCGGCAGCATATACATACCAGCGCCTGGCCGGACGCTGCCGGGGCAGCCTCCGGCGGTCGCTCCTGGGGCTTGCTCAGGAGGCGGCGGCGCAGCGAAGGAGCCTGGAGGCGGTGGTCTATCTCCTCCAGGGCACCAGGCCGCCCCAGCCCCGGCAGGAGCCATGTGGCGGCCTGGCCGCGGCGCTGCGCGATGCCTTCCAGCGCGAGGCGTCGGGCGCCGAGGAAGCCTTTGCCCTGGCGCCCCAGGCGGGAATCTACGGCGAAACCATCTGCCGCCTGGGCAAGAGCCGGGAGGCAAGAGCCAGGACGCTCTTTTGCCTGGTGCGCAGCGTCCTGTAGGGACGGCGCCTGTACATTTTGGTGCCTTTTCCAAATCTTTGCGAATTCTGTGCAATACTTAAGCAGTTTTTTAACAAATATGACTGTATTTTCACATATTGCACAAATGCACTTTACTTCTATTCGCCTATTTGGTATAATGTAGCCATCTATTCTGAACGTCATCGAATCGGCTTCGGAAGAGAAGGATGAAATTTGCAATGAGGTGAAAAGAATGAAGAAAAAGAAAATTGGGCTGCCCCTGCAAATCCTGATCGCCCTGGTCTTGGGCATTGTGGTCGGTCTCGTGTGCTACTTTGCCAAGTGGGAGGCCTTTACCGCCAACTATCTCAAGCCCTTTGGCGACATCTTCGTGAACCTTTTGAAGTTCATCGTCGTGCCTGTGGTGCTCCTGTCCATGATCGACGGCATCATCTCCATGGACGACATGAAGAAGGTCGGCTCCGTGGGCGTGAAAACCGTCCTCTATTTCCTGATAACCACCGCCATCGCCTGCGTCATCGGCCTGGTGCTGGCCAACATCTTCCTGGGCGCAGGCCTCTTCCCCGTCCTCGACGGCTCCGGTCAGGACTACACCGCCAGTGAGTTCGGCGGCTTTATGTCCACCCTGGTCAGCATCTTCCCCAGCAACATGTGGACGGCATTCTCCACGGCCAACATGCTCCAGGTCATCGTCATTGCCCTGTTCTTCGGCGGCGCCATCCTGGCCGCCGGCGAGAAGGCAAAGCTCTGCCGCGACTTTGTGAGCTCCGCTTACTCCGTCATCGAGAAGCTCATGATGTTCATCATCTCCCTGGCGCCCATCGGCGTGTTCACCTACATGTCCTGGGTCGTCGCCACCCAAGGCGCGGAAATCCTGGGCTCTCTGGCGCTGGTACTCCTGTGCGCCTACATCGGCTACATCATCCACGCCGTGGTGGTCTACTCCGTCTCCGCCAAGGCCTTCGGCAAGATCAGCCCCCTGAAGTTCTTCAAGAAGGCCTTCCCGGCCATGATCTTCGCCTTCACCTCCACCTCCTCGGCCGCGACGCTCCCCGTCTCCAAGGAGTGCGCCGATGAGATGGGCGCCGACAAGGACATCGCCTCCTTCGTCCTGCCCCTGGGCTCCACCATCAACATGGACGGCACCGCCATCTACCAGTGCGTGGCCACGGTCTTCCTGGCCACCTGCGCCGGTATGACCTTGAGCATCGGCCAGATGGTGATGGTGGTGGTCACCGCCACCCTGGCCTCCATCGGCACCGCCGGCGTCTCCGGCGCGGGCATGATTATGCTGGCCATGGTGCTCGAAGCCATCGGCGTGCCGGTGCAGTACATCGGCCTCATCGTGGCCGTGGATCGCCTGTTCGACATGGGTCGTACCTGCCTCAATGTCACCGGCGACATCGCCTGCTCCGTCTGCGTCACCCACTGGGAGGCCAAGAAGAAGAAGGCTGTCAAGGCCAAGTAGGTTTCTCCGCATCCGCCGCGGCGCCTCGTGCGCCGCGGTTTTTTTGCGCCCTCCTGTAGGGATCGATCTCCGATCGACCCGCGGGCGGCCATAAAGGCCGCCCCTACGAACGGATTCGTGACCCGCGACGCGCTTGACACATTGTTCTATTTGTATTATAATCAATAATACAAATAGGTAAAGGAGGTACGCCCGTGCTCTTACATCTGGACTTTTCCCTGGATACGCCCATCTACCAGCAGATCCGCAATGAAATCGTCTGCGGCATTGCCGCCGGGGAGCTGCCACCGGGGACGCAGCTGCCGCCCATCCGCACTCTGGCCGAGTCTTTGGGCGTCAATATGATGACCGTGAGCAAGGCCTACGCCCTGCTCAAGCAGGAGGGCTATCTCCAGACCGACCGCCGCGCCGGTACGGTGGTGGCCGCGCACCAGAGCGGCACCCTGCCCGACGGCGCCAAGCGCGCCTTGGAGCTGGCCGTGGCCGAAGCCCGCGCCGCCGGCGTCAGCCTGGAAACGGTACTCACCCTGTGCCGCCGCATGTACGGCGAGGCCAATTAGGAGGGTTCCCATGCATTTCATGAATCTCTTTCTCGTCGCCTGCTTTTATCTGGCGCTGCCCATCGTCTACGCCATGCTCTTAAACGCCGCCAAGGAGCGCAACAACCTGATCCTGGCCGTCACCCTGCCGCCGGAGGGGCGGAAGGATCCCGAGGTGGCCGCCGTGCAAAAGGCGTTTCGCAAGAAGCTCACGGCACTGTTTGTGCTGCTCACCGTGGTGCTTTTGCCCCTTCTCTTCGTGCCGTGGGTGTCGGTGGTAACGCTGGTGTGCTGCATCTGGCTCATCGCAGCCCTTGTGCTGCCCTATGTGCTCTTTGGCAAGGCAAACACCGCCCTCAAGGCCATGAAGCGCCGCCGGGGCTGGCAGACCGCCGCACCCCAGACCGTGGTGGAGATGCCCCCCGCCAAGCCCATGCGCCGGGCAAGCACCCTGTGGTTTTTGCCGCCGGTGTTCCTCTCGGCGCTGCCGCTCCTCTCCCTGTGGCTGGATTCCTGGGATCCCAGCTGGAACATCATCCTGGGCATCACGGCGGGGATGTGCGTGTTCGTCACGGCCATGAGCCTCGCCTTCTATCCCCTGGTCTACCGCCAGCGGCTGGACGCATTGGACGGCGACCGCTCCCTCACCGCCGCCCTCACCCGGGTGCGGCGCTACAACTGGACCAAGTGCTGGCTCTTGATGGCCTACCTCACCGCCGGGTACTCCCTGGCTGTGTGGCTCTGCCGGGGCAGCATGGGCTGGTACTTTATCTGGACGGCGGTCTATACCGTGGCGCTGCTCTTCGTTTCCATCCAAACGGAGTTTGCCGCCCGCCGCGCCCAGCGCCGCCTGACCCTGGGGCGCACCACCGCCCCGGCGGTGGACGAGGACGACTACTGGGTCTGGGGGCTTTTCTACTATAACCCCCACAACACCCACTTCCTCGTCAACGAGCGGGTGGGCATGGGCATGTCCATGAACCTGGCGCGTCCCGCGGCCAAGTGCCTTCTGGGCTTCACGGCGCTCATCATCGCCCTGCTGCCCCTTTTGGGGGTGTGGCTCATGGTGGAGGAGTTTTCCCCTCTGACCCTTCAGCGAGAGGGCGAGACCATCGTGGCGCGGCAGGCGCTCACCACCTACCGCGTGGATCTCGCCGACGTGACGGATTCGGCGCTCCTGCCTGAGCTGCCCGACGCCACCCGGGTGGCGGGCACCGGCCTGGATAATCTCCTCAAGGGAAGCTTTTCCGTAGAGGGCTACGGCATGGTAAAGCTCTGCCTCGACCCCAACGACCCGCCCTTCCTGGTCTTGGAGACGGAGAAGACCACCTACATCCTGGGCGGCGACGGCGTGGAGGAGCTCTATGCCGCCGTGACGGAGGTTCGCTATGACTGAGGTGGTGGGACGCTTCGCCCCCAGCCCTTCGGGCAGGATGCATTTGGGCAACGTCTTCGCGGCGCTGCTGGCGTGGCTGTCGGTAAAAAGCCGGGACGGCACCATGGTGCTGCGCATCGAGGATCTCGACCCCGACCGCTGCCGGGCGGAATATGTGGAAACCCTCCGGGACGATCTATCCTGGCTGGGGCTCACCTGGGACAAAGAGCAGACGCCCCAAAGCCGCAGGAGCCAAGCCTACGAGGCGGCCTTTGAAGCCCTCCGGGCGCGGGGACTGATCTACCCCTGCTACTGCTCCCGCACAGAGCTTCACGCCGCCTCAGCGCCCCACGCCGCCGACGGCCGGGTGATCTACGCCGGCACCTGCCGCAGCCTCACACCGGCGCAGCGGGCGGAGAAAACGAAAGCCCCGGCCTGGCGGCTCATGGTGCCGGATCAGGTCTGGGGCGTAAAGGACGGCCTCCAGGGCTGGTACGAGGAAAACCTCTCCAAGGACTGCGGGGACTTCATCGTCCGGCGGGCAGACGGCGTCTACGCCTATCAGCTGGCCGTGGTGTTGGACGACGCGGCGGGCGGCGTCACCGAGGTGGTGCGGGGCATGGATCTATTGTCCTCCACGCCCCGGCAGCTCTACCTCTATGACCTTTTGGGGCTGAGGCCGCCGGAATTTTTCCACGTGCCTTTACTCCTCTCCCCCGATGGCCGCCGCCTGAGCAAGCGGGATCGGGATCTTGATCTGGGGGTGCTGCGGCAGCAAAAAAAGCCCGAGGAGATCCTCGGGCTGCTGGCCTGCTGGGCAGGGATTTTGGAGAAGCCGGAACCGGCGTCAGCCCAGGAGCTGGCCAAGATCTTCACCTGGGAGGCCGTCCGAACCGAGCCGGTGGTGGTCTGCGGGCGGGGATAAACCCCGCCCCTACGAAAAGCCCAGTCGCGTGTCTGTAGGGGCGGCCTTTATGGCCGCCCGGCGGTTACAGGATCCGGTAGCCGGTGGAAAAGTCCACCAGATTGCGCAGGGGCTTGTCCTCCAGGTAGCGCTCTAAATTATCCGCCGCGAGGCGGTAGATCTTGTCCTCGGTTTCGGGGAGGTGGCCGAAGCTGGCGCCGGAGACGTGGGGCGTCACAATCACCCGCTCCATGTCCCACAGAGGACTCTCCGGGGGCAGGGGCTCGGGGCTGGTCACATCCAGCGCGCAGCCCAACAGGGGCACCGCGTCCATGGCCTCGGCGAGCGCCGCCAGGTCGATGAGGCTCCCCCGGCCGCAGTTGACCAAAATCGCCCCGGGCTTTAAGAGAAACAGCCGCCGTCGGTCGAGCAGACCGGCGGTTTTTTCCGTATGGGGCAGGGCGCAGGCCACCACGTCAGCCTGGGTGAGCAGGGCGTCCAGCTCCTCGATGCCGCTCACCTGGTCAAAGCCGGTGATGGGGCGGGGACGGCGACAAAGGCCGATGACTGTGCAGTCAAAGCCGCGGAGCCGCCGCGCCAGGGACGAACCGATGTCGCCGGTGCCGAGAATCACCACGGTTTTCCCCTCCAGGGTGCTCTCCTGCCAAGTGGGATCCCACCGGTGCTGGCGCTGCAGGGCGGCATAGTGGGGCAGCTGCCGGCAAAAGGAGAGGATGCAGGCGAGCATATGCTCGGCAATCATCGCCCCGTAGGCGCCCGAGCCGCTACTCAGGCGGCAGCCGGGAGGCAGCATGTCCTCCCGCACCTGATCCACCCCCGCCCACACCAGGTGATACCAGGCAAGGCGGGGGATTTTCCGAAGCATCTCCGGCTCCACCGCGCCGATGACGGCGTCGGCGCGCTCGATGCCATCCGTGCCGAAGGTGAGGCGGCAGCGCCCCGCCGCCGCCTGCTCCAGGAGCGCGCGGTGGTGGGGCTTGGTGGGCGTGGTCACGAAAACTTCCCTCATGCCTCTTCCTCCGGGTCGGGAAGCTCCACCACAATGGGCTCGTGGTGGATGGCGGGCAGGAGCTTTTCGAGAAGATCCTCCCGGGACATGGTCAAGGTAGAGGTGGAGATGCACGGGTGACAGGACACCAGCCGCCCCTCGTAGATGGGGCGGTCGATGACCAGCTGCACCTTGTTCTCCGGGTCGTTGTGAAGCCCCAGCACCGTCACTGAGCCGGGGTGGACGCCAAGCATGGCCTCCATATCCTCGGCGCTGGCGAAGCTCAGCCGCGCCACGCCCAGCTGCTTGGAGAGATCCTTGGTCTTGAAGACCTTGTCCCCCTCCAGCATCAGAAGGTAATACTGGGTCTTCTGGCGGTTGCAGAGAAAGAGATTCTTGCACACTGGCCAGCCCAGCACCTTCTCCACCTCGTGGCAGGCCTCGATGGTGTCGGCATGGCTGTGATCCACCCGGTCATAGACGATGCCAAGAGAATCCAGGAGATCATAGCAGGCCATTTCCTCTTTGGTGCGGTCAATGGGATCGGCCACCACGCCGGGGGCGGTGGAACGCACCGGGCGGCCGTGATAGAGATGGGGATCCATGTAAAATGTCTCTTCCATACCCTCGCCTCACAGCCGCGCGGCAATGGCGTCGAGAAAGGCCTCGCTGTCCACCGCCTGGGCGGCAAAGCCCGGCTCCACCAGACCCACCAGATCACGGGTCATGATCCCGGCGTTCAAGGTGTCAAAGCAGGCTTTTTCCAGCCGGTCGGCGAAGGCCACCAGGTCGGTGAGGCCATCCAGCTCGCCGCGCTTGCGCAATGCGCCGCTCCAGGCAAAGATCGTGGCCATGGGGTTGGTGGAGGTCTTCTCCCCAGCCTTCCACTTATAGTAGTGCTTGGTGACGGTGCCGTGGGCTGCCTCATATTCGGTGGTGCCGTCGGGGGCAACCAGCACCGAGGTCATCATGGCAAGAGACCCGAAGGCCGTGGAGACCATGTCGCTCATGACGTCGCCGTCGTAGTTCTTGCACGCCCAGATGAAGCCGCCCTTGGAGCGGATCACCCGCGCCACGGCGTCGTCGATGAGGGTGTAGAAGTAGGTGATGCCCGCCTCTTGGAATTTCGCCTCGTAGTCGGCGAAGACCTCCTCAAAGATGGCCTTGAACTTGCCGTCGTAGACCTTGGCGATGGTGTCCTTGGTGGAGAACCACAGATCCTGCCGGGTGGCCAAGGCGTACTGGAAACAGGCGTGGGCGAAGGAGCGGATGGACTTTTCGGTGTTGTGGGCGCCCTGGAAGACGGCGGGGCCGGTGGTCTTCTGCACCACGGCCTCGTGGCGCTCCCCGTTCTCGCCCTCGAAGATGAGCTTACACACGCCGGGCTCCTTGGTCTCAAAGTCCACGCTCTTATAGACGTCGCCATAGGCGTGACGGGCGATGGTGATGGCCTTTTCCCAGTTCTTCACCACGGGCTTAATGGCGTCGATGCAGATGGGCGCGCGGAAGACCGTGCCGTCGAGGATGGAGCGGATGGTGCCGTTGGGGCTCTTCCACATCTGGGTGAGCTCCGGGTACTCCTCCATGCGCTGGCGGTTGGGGGTGATGGTGGCGCACTTGACGGCCACGCCGTATTTCTTCGTGGCGTTGGCGGCGTCCACGGTGACCTGATCCTGGGTTTCGTTGCGGTGGAGGAGCCCCAAGTCATAGTATTCGGTTTTGAGATCCACGAAGGGGAGAATGAGCTTGTCCTTAATCATGGCCCAGAGGACGCGGGTCATCTCGTCGCCGTCCATCTCCACCAGCGGGGTGGTCATTTTGATTTTTTCCAAAGTCAGCACTCCTTGTTGCGAAATAAAGGGTGACGGGCGGGGATAAACCCCGCCCCTACGATAGAATCCCAGTGCGTGGCGTAGGGGAGGGCTTTATGCCCTCCCGCACGTCGTCAATCCTTGCCGTAGCCGGCGGCGTAGTAGTTCATGAGGCAGCCCTCGGTGAGGATCTTGCGCTCATTCTCCGTGAGGCCGCGGCAGAGGAGGGTAATCTCGCTTACCTTGCCCTCGTGCACCAGCTTGGCGGCAAATTCCTCCTGGCCGGCCTCGATACCGGCGCGAAGACCCGGGACATAGACATAGTCGCCCACTTCGCCCAAAAACGCCGCGCCCTCGGGGAGGGTGAAGGGTGTCATGCCCCAGTTAATGCAGTTGGAGCGGTAGCGCTTGGTGGCGTACTCCTGGGCGATGTTGGCAAAGCCGCCGAGCACCTTCTGGCAGGACGCCGCCTGCTCTCTGGCCGAGCCGTCGCCGGGGCGGTTGGCGTAGATGCAGGAGCCGATGGAGGTCTTTTGAAGGTCGCCGCCCAGGGCGCCCAGCACGTTGGCTGCCTCCTCGGGCACCTCGCCCCGCTCCCGGGCTTCCTCCATGGCGCGGACGGCCTTGCTCCTGCCCACATACTCGGGCACCCGGCGGGAAAGGGCAAATTCACTCAGGCCGATGGGGTTGGAGCGGTAGGAGGACGTCTCGCCGGAGGGAATGAGCTCGTCGGTGGTGGTAACGGGGTCGTGAATCACGGCGCAGAGCTTCACCAAAAGATCGTCCTGGAGCTTCGGCATCTTCGGCCAGTCCTTGATGTTGGGGCCGTAGCGCAGCGCGGCCGCGGGATCGGCCTTGCCGAAGCCCTCGTAGCAGCGCTTTTCGTAGACCGAGCCGTCGAAGTGGTAGGTCATCTCCTCGGCGGTGGGCTCTTCATAGTCAATGTCGGTGGCGGCGGTGAGAATGCCGCCGTTTCGCGCCGTGGCGGCGATGGATCTCGCGTCCATCAGGGCAACCGCGGCGATCTGGCCGCTGGCGGGCTTGCTGCCCTCGCGGTTGGCGAAGTTCCGGGTGGCGTGGCGGATGGAGAGGGTGTTGTTGGCCGGGGTGTCGCCAGCGCCGAAGCAGGGGCCGCAGAAGGCGGGCTTCATGACGCAGCCGGCCTCCATGAGCGTGGCGGCGATGCCGTTTTTGGTGATGGCCAGGGAGATGGGCGTGGAGGAGGGGTAGACGGACATGTCAAAGTAGCCGTTGCCGATGCTGCCGCCCTTCAAAATGGCCGCGGCCTCGCAGATATTTTCATACATGCCGCCGGAGCAGCCGACGATGACGCCCTGCTCGCAGTGCACCTTGCCGCCCACGATATTGTGCCTGAGATCCAGCTTCACCTTGCCGCCCAGCTGCTGGTTGCAGGCCTCTTCCACCTCGGCGAAGATCTTCTCGGGGTTTTCCTGAACCTCGTGGATGGTGTAGGCGATGGAGGGATGGAAGGGCAGGGCGATCATGGGCTCCACGGTACTGAGGTCAATGGTCACCACGCTGTCGTAATAGGCGCCCTCGCCGGGGGTGAGAACCTTGAAGTCGGCGGGACGCCCAATATTTTCATAGTAGGCGCGGATGGTCTCGTCGGTCTGCCAGATGGAGGTGAGGCAGGAGGTCTCGGTGGTCATCACGTCGATGCCGATGCGGTAGTCGGCGCTCAGGGCGGAGACGCCGGGGCCGATGAACTCCAGCACCTTATTCTTCACCAGTCCCTGGGGGAAGGTGGCGCCCACCAGGGCAATGGCCACGTCCTGGGGTCCCACGCCCTTTCTGGGCTTTCCGGTTAAGTACACGGCCACCACCTGGGGGGCGGCCACGTCGTAGGTATTTTCCAGGAGCTGCTTGACCAGCTCGCCGCCGCCTTCGCCCACGCCCATGCAGCCATAGGCGCCGTAGCGGGTATGGGAGTCGGAGCCGAGGATCATCTTGCCGCAGCCGGCCAGCCGCTCCCGGGCGTACTGGTGGATGACGGCCTGGTTGGCAGGGACGTAGATTCCGCCGTATTTCTTCGCCGCCGAGAGGCCGAAGGCGTGGTCGTCCTCGTTGATGGTGCCGCCCACGGCGCACAGGCTATTGTGGCAGTTGGTCATGGCGTAGGGAATGGGGAACTTCTGAAGGCCGGAGGCCTTGGCCGTCTGGATGATGCCCACGAAGGTGATGTCGTGGGAGATGAGAGCGTCAAACTTCAGCCGGAGCTTCTCCGGGTCGGCGCTCTTGTTGTGGGCGCGGAAGATGGAATAGGCGATGGTCTTCTCCCGGGCGCCCGCCGCGGGCGCGTCCGCCCAGGTGAGCTTCCCGTCGGCGTACACAGCGCCCCGGGCATGATATTCTACCATAGAAACTACCTCCGTTTTGGTCATTGTCCTTAGTTTACCACAGGAATAAGGTAAAGTAAATCAAAATCGGAATTTTTCCGGCGGACGGCGGCATGAGGGCATGCCGCCCTACGGGCGCGGTGGAAATTTGTAGGGGTCGATGCCCTCATCGACCCGCGGGCGGATATATAATCCGCCCCTACGGGTGCGGTGCATAACAACGCCCCAGCGGCGAACCGCTGGGGCGTCTGGGTGGGGTTCCGGCGCCTGTGGGCCAAGCCCGGAACCCATATGGACTTATTATTTTACGAGCTTCTTGAACTCGTCAGCCACGAACTGCACCTTGGGTCCGATGATGATCTGCACGGAGGTCTTTCCGGGACGGATGACGCCGGCGACGCCGGTGGCCTTGAGGGCCTTCTCATCCACCAGGAGGCGATCCTTGACCTCGAGGCGCAGGCGGGTGATGCAGTTGTCCACACTGGCGATATTGCCAGCGCCGCCGACACCGGCCAGCAGAGCCGCGGCCAGAGCGGCATAGTCGCTGCTGCCCAGGTCGATGTTCATCTCGGCAGCAGTGTCGTCGTCCTCACGGCCGACAGTCTTGAGATCCATCTTCACAATGATGATGCGGAACACTACGAAGTAGATCACAAAGAAGGCCAGGCCGATGGGGATGAGCAGCCAGGGGTTCATGGCAAAGGGAGCCTTAAAGGACAGGAACCAATCCACGAAGCCGGCGCTGAACTGGAAGCCGGCGCGGATGGGCAGAGCAGCCACGATGGCCACGGAGATGCCGGTCAGCAGAGCATGGACGGCATACAGCGCGGGAGCCAGGAACATGAAGGAGAACTCCAGGGGCTCGGTGACGCCGGTGAAGAAGGAGCAGAGGGCAGCGGACAGGAGGATGCCGCCGGCAGCCTTCTTCTTGGAGGACTTGGCAGTGGTGTACATGGCCAGAGCCGCACCGGGGAGGCCAAACATCATCACGGGGAAGAAGCCGGCCTGATACATACCGGTCTGACCCATGACGCCGCCTTCGATGGTGCCCCAGAACTTGCCGATGTCCGAAATGCCGGCCACGTCAAACCAGAACACGCTGTTGAGGGCGTGGTGCAGGCCGACGGGGATGAGGAGCCGGTTCAGGAAGCCGTACACGCCGGCGCCCACGGCACCCAGGGCGATGATGCTCTCGCCGACCCAGACCAGGAAGTTGTAAACCACAGGCCACACGAAGTACAGCGGGACGCAGGCCACCAGGGTGAGCACCACGGTCATGATGGGCACGAACCGGCGGCCGCCGAAGAAGCCCAGGAAGTCCGGCATCTTAGTCTGATAGAACTTATTATAGCAGAACGCGGAAATCAGGCCGCAGAAGATACCGATGAACTGGTTGTTGATCTTGGCGAAGGCAGCGGGGACTTCTTCAGCCGCCACGCCCATAACCACGGACAGCACACCGGCGCTGAGCATGGTCTGCACCGTCAGCCAGGAGATGATGGCTGCCAGAGCGGAGGTGCCCTCCTGATCTTTGGACATGCCAACGGCGACGCCCAGGGCAAACAGGATGGCCATGTTGTCGATCAGGATGCCGCCGGCCTTAATGAGCAGCATGGCAAGCACGCTATTGGCGCCCCAGCCAGCGGGGTCGATCCAGTAGCCGATACCCATGAGGATACCGCCAATGGGCAAACACGCCACGGGCAGCATCAAAGACTTGCCCAAGCGCTGCAGGAATCTCATCATAAGATTGTTCCTCCTCTTTCTAAAAATGATCGATACAGGTTTTCTCTATTCAGCAGGGGGCGGCCGGCCCACAGCCGCCCCACGTTGCCGCAAAGGGGTTACAGGTTGGCCTTGAGGAAGGCCTCCAGGTTGGCCGCCGCGGTCTCTTCGTCGGGGCCGTCGAAGGTCATGGTGACCTCCATGCCCTGCTTGGCAGCCAGCTTCATCACGCCCATGATCCGCTTGGCGTCCACGGCGGGGCCGCCCACGGAGATGGTGACATTGCACAGGCACTTGCCGGCTTCCTTCACCAGCATGCCGGCGGGACGGGCATGGATGCCCAGGGGGTCAGTAATGATATATTTGATTTCTTTCATGAATTAGACCTCGCTTTCACAAACTTTTTTCCTCAGCTCGAGGATTCTGCCCGGCGAGACGGAGAGCTCGTCGAAGCCCATCTCCAGGAAGGTTTCCGTCAGGGTGAGATCGGCGCCCAGCTCGCCGCAGATGCCCGCCCAGATGCCCTCTGCATGGGCGCTTTCCACAACGGTCTTGAGGAGAGACATCACCGCAGGATGGTGGGGATCATAGAAGGCGTCCAGCTTGGCGTTCTGCCGGTCGATGGCCAGGGTGTACTGGGTGAGATCGTTGGTGCCCACGCTGAAGAAGGCCACTTCCTTGGCAAGCTCCCGGCTGATGACGGCGGCGGCAGGCGTTTCGATCATGATGCCCAAGTCCACCTTGCCGCAGGGAATGCCCTCGGCCACCAGCCCTTCACGGATGGATTTGCAGAATTCCTTGATCCTGCGCACCTCGTCCACGGAGATAATCATGGGGAACATGGCGCTCACGGGGCCAAAGGCCGCGGCGCGGTAGATGGCGCGCATCTGCGGCCGGAAGATGTCCTCCCGGGTGAGGCAGATGCGGATACCCCGGTAGCCCAGGGCGGGGTTTTCCTCGTGCTCCAGGCCGAAGTAGTCGCACTGCTTGTCGGCGCCGATGTCCAGGGTGCGGATCACCAGGGGGCGTCCCTTGAGCTGCTCCACCACGGAGCGGTAGGCCTCGAAGAGCTCCTCCTCGGTGGGGAAGTCCTCCCTGCCCAGGTACAAAAACTCGCTGCGCATGAGTCCGACGCCCTCGGCGTCGCCCTCCAGGGCGTAGCGCACGTCGTCGGCAGAGCCGATGTTGGCGCAGAGCAGAATCTTCTTGCCGGATTTGCTCACGCTCTCCTTGCCGCGGTACTGCTCCAAGGCCATCTTGTGCTCCAGGGCTCTTTTGCGCTTTTCCGTCATGGCGGCCTGGGTCTCCTCGTCGGGCTCGATATAGTATCTGCCCTCAAAGCCGTCCACAATCATCATTTTGCCGTCAATCTCCGGGGAGAGGGCAATCTGCGCCTGCACCAGGGAGGGAATGTTCATAATCCGGGCGAGGATGGCGGTGTGGCTGTTGGAGGAGCCCTGGCGGGTCACAAAGGCCAGGATCTTGTCCTTGGGCAGCTGCACCGTCTCGCTGGGGGTGAGATCCTCGGCGATGAGGATGCCCGGCTCCTCCATCTGGAACCCCGAGCGTCCGCCGCAGAGAATGTCCACCAGCCGCCGCGCCATGTCCTTGACATCCACGGCGCGGGCTTTCATATACTCGTCGTCCATGGCGGCGAAGGCAGCCGAGAAGGCGTCGCCGGTCTCATGGGCGGCCTGGGCGGCGCTGGCGCCGCCGGCAATCATCTCCTGGACGCTCTCGACGAAGTCCAAATCGTCGAGCATCATGATCTGCACGTCCAGAATCATGGCCTGTTCCTCGCCGATCTCCCGGCGGGTCTTCTCAAAGAGCGCCTGGAGCTGTTCCCGAGCGGTCTCCCGGGCGGCGTTGAAGTTTTTCAGTTCGATCTCGCTGTCGCCGCAGGAGGCGGGCAGCTCGCTCTGGCGGGGGAAATAGACGTAGGCTTTGCCGATGGCAACGCCGGAAAATACCGGCCTGCCGGTTCCTTCCCGCATTTCTCGCACCCCTTCCTTACTTCATCAGACCCAGCACCGTGTCGCCAGGCGCCACAGTCTTGCCGGTGTAGGCGGTGACGGCATGGTAGTCGGGGGTATTGCAGATCACCATGGGGGTAATGGTGTCCAGCCCTTCGGCGGCGATGGCCTCGCGGTCAAACTCGATGAGGAGCTGTCCCTTGGTCACATGGTCGCCGGTCTTGGCGATGGTCTTAAAGTGCTTGCCGCCGAGGCTCACGGTCTCCAGACCCACGTGGATGAGGATTTCGGCGCCGTTGTCGCCCTTGAGGCTCACGGCGTGGCCGGTCTCGAACATGAGATCCACCGTGGCGTCGCAGGGGGAGACGATCTGGTTGCCGGTGGGCTTGATGGCCATGCCCTTGCCGAGGATTTCATCGCCGAAGGTGGGATCCTTCACTTCCTGAATGGGAACGGCCTCACCGGCCACAGGAGCGCCCAGCTCCATCTCCTTGGGCTTTCCGGAAAACAGCTTGTCAAATAAACCCATGGTTATTCATCCTTTCTTCTCAATGCGCGATATGTAAACATTTATCAACCAATTAAATTGCCCGGCAGGTGCGGTGGAGACTGGCGGCCAGAAAGGCCATCTCCGCCTGGGGCAGCGCCGCGCCGCAGCGCTGCTGCAAGACCCGGGAGATCTCCTTGGCGCAGGCAAATTCCCGGGGATAGACCCGCTCCACCGCCTGGACGAACAGCCCCTCCTCCCGATTATAAAAGGACTTGGAGAAGGCGCGAAACACCAGGAACTTGAGCTGCACGGAAAACTCGCTGTAGAACTCGCTCTGGGCGTCAAAGGCGATGGTGCGGTAGGCGCCGAGCATAGCGAGAATATCGTGGAGGGTTTGGGTGATGCGGAGGGTGTCGCTGAGGGAATTTTCAAACTCGGCATTGACCAAGTGCAACGCGATGTTGGCGGCCTCGTCATCGGGAAAATGGATGCCCAGCTCCCGCTCGATGAGCTCCAGGGCATATTTTCCCAGGGCGAACTCCCGTGGATAGAAGGTGCGCACCTCCGGCAGCAGGGTGTTCTGAAAGACCGTGCCATTGCGGCTGCGCTCAATGGCGAAGCAGACGTGGTCGGTGAGGGTGAGGTATACGCTGGGGCTGAGCTGCTGCCCCAAGTCCTCGGTGGCCTTATCCACGATGCGGCTGCAGAGCTCAATCTCCTTGGGCGGCAGCTTGGCAAATAGATCGGTGAGCTTTTTCGTCTCCTCAGGATTCTCCATGCGGAAGAGCTTTTCGATGCGTCTTTCGTTCACCAGGTCGCCGGCGCGGAGTGAAAAGCCAAGGCCGCACCCCATGGCCACCAGTTCCCGGCCGCTTCGATCGGCGCAAATGACCACGTTGTTATTGATGCACTTGACTACCCGCATCGCACTGTCCCTCCTTGCACGGGTAAAACGAGCAGGAAAGCGAAAAGACCATACCCAAAGAACCGTCCGCTTCTCAAAGGGATGGTGCCTGGAATATGGTCTTGCCTGCCGTACAGTAACAATCCAAAGAGGTATTCTCGATGGATCTAGAATAGCAAGTTATTCACAATTTGTCAACATTTTTTCTGGATTATCCCAATGATTTGTGCCTTCCTACAAAGGTCTTTCCTGAAATTTGTGCAAATTTCAAAATAGTCCCAGGAGGACGGCCTTCGCCCGGGCGACGGTTTCGGCGTCGGCGCAGGTTCTCTCGTATTCGTCGGCCAGGGGCAGTCCCATGGGCACACCGGGACGGCGGAAGACCATGGGGCTGGGGCGGGTAACCTTGGCCGAAAAGTGAAACTGCCGGATCCCAGTCTCCCGGTGAAGGAGGGGCATATTCTCCGGCGTTACACCGCTGCCGGCCAAAATGGCGATGCGCTCCCCTGCCCGCTGGTTGAGATCCCGCAGCAGGCCGATACCGTCCACAGCTTTGGCCTGCTGGCCGGAGGTCAAAATGGTGTCAAACCCCAGCGCCACGGCAGTCTCCAGCCCTTCCATGGGGTCGCGGCAGAGGTCAAAGGCGCGGTGGAGGGTGTGGGAGAGCTTGCCGCCTCCCACCTCCATGCAGGCAGCCAGGTGGGCTTCATCCAGCCGCCCTTCTGGGTCGAGCGCTCCCAGGACGGCGCCATGAACGCCCAAATCCCGGCAGAAGGCCACCTCCCGAAGGAGCTGCTGTTTCTCAGCGCCGGTGAAGCAAAAGTCGCCGAACCGCGGCCGGATGAGCACATTCACCGGGATGGTCACCTGCGCCATCACCGCTTCGATGAGGGCAAAGGACGGCGTCACACCGCCGATGGACAGGTGGCCGCACAGCTCCAGCCGGTCGGCGCCGCCCTGCTCGGCGGCCAGGGCGGACTCCAGGGAGTCCACGCAGACTTCCAGCAAGCGTTCCATATCCGGCTCCTTTAGCCCTGGCTGCCGTCAAAGACGTACAGCCAGAGGTGATAGACCATTTTGGCCAGGGAATAGCGGCTGAGCTCGGGGTTACTATCCATGACGGAGAGGAGCTTGCCGCCGCTTCCTTGAATGATCAGGTGGTTATAGCACCAGTGGAGGGCGCGGCAGGCTTCGGCGGTGAACTCCGGGTGCTCCGCGGCCATCTGGGCGAGAAGGGCTTCATCGTCCACAGCATCGGAATAGCCCTGGAGCTTGGCGTAGCGCAGCAAGGTCACGCAGGCATCCACCCGGGTGAGGGGCGTGTAGGACGAGAGCGTCTCAATATCGCGGCAGAGGATGCCGATGCTCGAGGCCCACTTGACGCAGTTTAGATACTTGCCGGTGATGGGGCGGGTGGAGCCCATGTCCACCCAGGTGTTGTCCATGTTGGGCGAACCGGCCATACGGTAGAGGGTGTCCAGAAGCTCAACATAGGTGGTCTTCACGTCATAGCCGAACTTGGTGGTGGAGATGGGATCCATGTAGCCGTTGCCCCAGAGGAAGGTGATGGGGTCGAGGCTCTTGCCCTCGGGGATGTCGGTGAAGGGCACCTCCATGGAGGCCTCCTCGTTGTGCTCCTCCTCGTCGTCAAACTCGTTGCCGTCGGGGAAGACGTGGGCATAGTAGTCCTGATTGAGAATGTCCAGAGAGGACTGGAACTGGTTCTGGATCACGGTCTGGCGCCAGAGGAGATCCTCCTCGTCCAGCTCGTAGCCGTCGGTGAAGATTTCCACGTCGCCGGTGGCGGCGTTGAAGCCGTAGTTCTCGGTGACGAAGCTCTGGTCGGAGAGAACGGCCATGTCATAGGCCTGGGGCGAGAGGATGTCTCGGCCGGCCAGGAGGCGGGAATCGTAGTTGAGGCCGAAGAGGTTCAAAATGGTGGGCAGGATGTCCACGGTGGAGCAGTAGGTATCCACCTCGATGGGCTCGATGTTCGGGATGTAGCAGATAAAGGAGTTGCGGAACTTCTCAAAGGTCTCGTCCACCTCGTACCCGGCCAGCTCGCTGAACTGGTCGATGGTGAGGCCGTAGGGGTAGTGGTCGTTGGTGAGGACGATGACGGTCTTGTCGGCCACGCCGGCCTCCTCCAGCCGCTCCATCAGGTAGGTGAGCGCCTTCTCCAGCTCGTTGTTGCAGGCGACGTAGGCCTGCACCGCCTCAGAATAGGGGAGATTTTCGGCCATGGCCTTGTTCTTGAGGCTCATGGGGTTGTTCCAGTCGTACTGATAGTGTCCCGAGAAGGTCATATAGTATGCGTGGAAGGGCTGGTCGCTGCTTAAGTAGTCGTCCACCGAGGCCTCCATCATCTCGAGGTCCGAGGAAGGCCAGTTGATCTCGATGTCCAGCCCGTCGCCCGCGGACTGGAAGGTGTAGCCCATGTTGGGGTGGGTGTCCCGGCGGGAATAGTATTCGCCGGAGTAGTCGTGATAAGCCCAGGTCTGGTAGCCCTCGCGGGTGAAGGCATTGCCCAGGCAGAAGGGCAGGTAGTTCTTCTGGGAGGCGAAGAAGCTGGCCGCGGCCTTGCTGCGGGACATGTCGGGGTAGTTGCCCATGCAGAAGGTGTACTCGCCGTTGGTGGTGTTGGAGCCCCAGGAACCATAGTAGTTTTCAAAAAGAATGCCATTGGTGGCCAGCTTGTAGAGGGTGGGGGTGCGCTCGGGGTCGATGAGCTTGCTGGAGAAGGACTCGGCGCAGATGGTGATGAGGTTGTAGCCCTCCAGCATGCCGGTATATTCGTTCTTCTCCGTGGGCTCCTCGGCGGCAAAGTAGCGGTCGAGGGCTTTAAGGGCTTCGTTGTCGGTGGATTCCTCCAGCGCGTCGAAGTCGATGTCCAGGACATTATACTCCGTGGCGTCCACGTCGTAGTCGGTAGTGCCCAGGGAGATGGTGAGCTCGGCGTTCTCGTTTCCCTCGGGCGGGAAGAGCATGTACTTGCACTCCAGGCGGGTGGTGGAGAGAAGGCCGATGTTGTGGACGCTCACCTCGGTGCCGGTACCGGCGGAGGTATACAGGCCATAGACCGTGTAGGGGCCGTCGCCGCCGGCGGCCATCACCGCCAGGGTGCCCACATGGAGCAGCACAAAGGCTGCCACGGCTGCCGCGGGACGGTACCACCGGAGCTTGGGCAATGCGAACTTCCCCTTGGCGGCCAGGATGATGGTGACCACCGCCGGGGCGAGGATCAAAAGCACCATGGGCATGGCCTGCCAGATGCCGTAAAGCATCTGATGGAAGAAATTCACCACGGCGCCGGCGCCCATGCCGAACTGGGAGATGGGCATAAATTCGCCGAAGATGGAGTTGTAGACCAGCTGGATTTCAAAATAGAAGGTCACCGCGCCGAGGATGACGCAAAGCGCCCACTTCCCCACTCTGGGCGGCAGGACAGCGCACAGCGCGAAAATCAGCGCGCCGGCACTGAGGCCGAAGAGAATGGGGAAGATAATCCGCTCATTGACTTGTTGATAAATGCAAAGATGGAGCACCACTTCGAGGTAGACGGGAACCAGCAGCGCCAGCACCAGGGAGAGCCATTCTTTGCGCGAAGAAAAGAACCGTTTGCTCATCATGTACGCCTCTTCATCCTAAATTAAATTCTATTTTAATTTCGCGTAAATTCTAGCACAGTCCCAAAAAATTTGCAAGATTATTTGATAAAATCCCAGTATTTTTCCCCATTTCCACAAAAAGTGCCCGCATCCGTTCGGGACACGTGTTGGAAATCGCGCACAGGCTCGCTGTGCACCCGTAGGGGCGGCTATCAGCCGCCCGCAATTCCCTGCGCACCCGTAGGGCGGCATGCCCTCATGCCGCCGCTCCCGAAGGCCGCTTCGCGGTCGGGTCGATGAGGACATCGACCCCTACGCACCGCACCCGTAGGGGCGGCTATCAGCCGCCCGCGATTCCCTTCGCACCGTAGGGCGGCATGCCCTCATGCCGCCGCTCCCGCCAGGCCGCTTCGCGGTCGGGTCGATGGGGGCATCGACCCCTACAAACGCTGTGCATCCGTAGGGGCGGCCATTGGCCGTCCGCTTACCTGCGTCGGACGCGCAATGCGCGCCCCTACAAGGTACACCCGATATTCCCGCTGCACCCGTACGGGCGGCGCAAAAATCCCCCGCCGGGGTTTCCGGCGGGGGAGGGGGATTTGACAAGGGATCAATAGGTGAGCACTCTGTGGAGGATCACGGCCATTTCGGCGCGTGTGATGTTGCTCGTGGGATTGATCTTGCTGTTGTTGCCGATGACGATGCCATGGCCGATGAGGTCGGAGATGGCGGTCTTGGCGTAGGAGGCAACGGAGCTATAGTCCTTGAAGCTGGAGGTGGTGGTGGAAACAGTATAGTCCAGATCGTAGTTCACCTCGTCCAGGGTGCGGTAGATGAGGGTCATGGCCTCCTGGCGGGTGATATAGCTCTTGGGGTTGAACTTGCCGTTGGTGCCCTGGGCGATGCCCAGCTTCTTGGCCACGCCGACAGCCTGGTAGGTTTCCTTGGAGTAGGTGTCGGAGCCCTTGGTCACGTCGGAGAAGTTGGAGGTGATGGAGTCATTCTTGTGCTCGTCCTCCAGGAAGGCGCGGTAGAGCATCAGCATAAAGTCGCCGCGGGTGATGTTGGCAGAGGGTCTGTACTTGCCATTGGAGCCCTCGGCAACGCCCTCATAGGAGAGGAAGTCCACGGAATCGGCAGCCCAGGAGTAGGAGGTGCCCACATCAGAGAACTCAGCGGACTTGGTCTTCTGCTGGACGTTGAGCACGATGGTGCCGGAATACTCCTTGGTGGCACCGGCGTTGTAGGCCTTGTAGTACAGGGTCACTTCGCCGTAGAGACCGGCGCGAGGCACAAAGACCACGTCGTCCAGGTCAAGATCGGTGGTCTTGCCGTTGACATAGAACTTGTAGCTGCTGAGCACCTCACGGCTCTTGAGCACGCCGGAGAAGTCATAGAACAGTTTGCCGGTGGAAGTGCTGATGGCGGGGAAGGTCACGTAGCTCAGGGTATCACCGGTGTTGGCCTTGAAGGTCTCGACGATGTAGTCGGCAATGGAGTTGGTACCGTTGCCAAAGCCCACACCATAGGAGGTGATAGTGGTGCTCTCCTGGTTGATGTTGATGACGATCACGCCGCTGACGCTGTCACGGTTCAGACCAGAACCACTGTTATAGGCCGTGAAGGGGATCTGCACGGTCACAGGCGAGGTGATGGAGCTGTCGGGCTTGTAGGTCACGTTGTCCAGACGATAATTGCTGGAACTGCTGGTGGAGAGATAGTAATTCGCGGTCTTATTGATCGCATAGGTGCAAGAAGTCTCGCGATACAGTCTGCCGTACTTGGGCATAACTCCTTCCTGATAGTCGGGGAAAGAGATATAGGAGAGTGTGCCGGTGACCTGCTTGTTCTTGACCATCTTATCCCAGAAGTCCTGGAACTTTGCGTTATCAAAGACGACCTTATCCTTATAGCTGGTGTTGTAGACCACATCGCCGGAGGTTTCGCCGATGGTAATGTAGAGAGAACCCTCAGCCACCTTCACGGTCTTACTGTTATCGGTGTACCAGGTATAGATGATGGTCTGGGTACCGCTTGTACCGGTCGGGGTGGCTGTCACATTGCCCAAGGTGTTTCTAAGCGTGCCGCTAGTATCCAGCTTGAGGTATGCGCCATTGCTGGAGAATGTAATATAACCATAGGCTTCGTTGCCCTTGAGCGCCTCCTCCAACGTGGCAAGGCTGGGCGTCGTATATGTGGTGTCGCCCACCTTCATATAAGAGTAGACTTTTTCGTCAAAGTCAAAGGAATTGACACCGCTCTTGACGGTAGCATAGATCGTATGGTTGTTCTTGTAGACACCAATGGTAACTTCGGTCTGGGCAATGAC